>Ga0210401_10000685_pt1 | contig 41245 bp, 16 predicted proteins | sample IncBWH32MmetaG_FD_150866 | JGI IMG/M metagenome (GOLD analysis project Ga0210401, IMG submission 150866) | Forest soil microbial communities from Barre Woods Harvard Forest LTER site, Petersham, Massachusetts, United States - Inc-BW-H-32-M | ecosystem: Environmental > Terrestrial > Soil >... | reverse complement strand
GGGAGCGCCGCGCGCCAGACGCGCCTGCGCATCCTCGATCATGTACTTGACCATTACCACCAGCGGCGCGACGTCGTCGTGCAGTTCTCCTGCGACCCTCATCCGCTCGGCTTCCTGGGTGCGCAGGAGGCCGTAGGCGAGCCGCCGCAGCTCCACATCACCCGGACTCGTTTCGGTGCGAGAGCGTTTCCGCAAGCGGCGCTCGGACCAGGCGATGACCGAACCGGCTTCGCCATTGGGCAGCGGTTGCGTCTGGGCGGTCATCTCGACCAGTGTCTGCCGGCCGCTGCGCCCCTTCAGCAGCAGCTCGAAGCTGTCGGTCGAACCGAATCGCACGCGCGCCGCCGCGACCTCGGCCGCAGTGCGCCAGCCCTCGGCCGCCAGGTCGGCCAGCTGCCGTCCGACCAGGGCCCGCGGCTCGTAGCCGAGCATGCTGGCCGCACTGGCGGTCGCCTCGCGGATCCGGTCCTGCTGGTCCAGCCAGACAGCCGCCACGCCGCCGCTCGCAAAAGGCGGCGCGGTTTCATTCACGCCGAGGTCCGGGAACCCGGCCGGCAGTTCTGCCTTCGCATCCATCAAAACGCCAACTCCTGGTTACAGCCGCGGCGCGCCTTCACCCGCCCTCGAGGTGCCCCGCCTGAGATCGATTGTCGGATCGACGTGGCAGCGATGCAATGGATGGTTGTCCTAAATCGCTTTTTGATCTAGACAGGGCGACCGCCCATGCGCTGTAGGGACGGTACCCGATTTGAGTTTGCCTTACCGGTAGCCCGCTGGATTACGGTACCGTACTTTGCGCCCGAATGACGCCTGAAATGCGGCAGGCCAGAAGGGCGCCGCCCAGACTCAGAAGTAGTTCGGGTTGGACCGCTTCAGCTGTGCCAGCACCTTGGGCACGTAGTCGCGCGTTTCCCGGTTTTGCGGAATCCGATACCCGGCGCGCACCACTTCGTGCTCGCCCGCGTTGTAGCCGGCCAGTGCCAGTTTCAAATCCCCGTTGAAGTAGTCGAGCAGCCATTTCAGGTACATCGCCCCGCCGCGCACGTTCTGCAGCGGATCGAGGGCGTCGCGCACGCCGAAGCGCTGCGCGGTCTGCGGCATCAGCTGCATCAGGCCCTGCGCACCTTTGCGCGAGATCGCTTTCGCGTCATAACCGGACTCGACCGCGATCACCGCATGCAGCAGCTGCGGGGACATCGAAGTCTCCTGTGCGACCTGTCGGATCATCGGCTTGAACCGCTCCAGGCCCGTGGCACCCGGCGCAACCGCCAGCTGTGCCGTCGCAGGCGCACCGCTCACGGCGGCGGCGGGCGCCGGCGGCGCCCCGATCACCAGGTCGGGTGTTTCGTTGGTCTGAAAGTTCGACAGCACGACGGCGCCGCCGTCGTTGGTTCCCGCATAGATCTGCGCGCACGCCGGTGCGACCACGCCAGCCGCCGCCGCCAACGAAACCAGAAGTTGAACCAGAATCTTCAAATTCACCCCAAAAGCCGGCCTAACTCGTGCGACCGGTCAAGGGCGTATTGGAGCTCCAACCACGCGTTTCGGGTAGTAGGACACCTCCCCATTTTCGGTCGACCCGGTGCCCGCTTCGATCGGCCAGGCCGCCGCGACCCGTGTACCGCGCTGCGGGCCCGTGTCCAGCACCATGCGCCCGCCGGTGCCGTCGACCCGCTTGCGGATCGATGGCAGCCCGACGTTCGCGTGTCCCGGTCGCGCGGCCTGTGCCGGGTCGAAGCCGCTGCCGTTGTCCTCGATGCTCAGCCGCAGCTCGCCATCCTCCTCCCGCAGCGACAGCCGGACCACGGTGGCGTTCGCGTGGCGGGCCACGTTGCCCAGCGCATCCTGCACGATGCGGAAGATGTCGACCTTAAGATCGGCCGGCATATTGCGCTCGCTGGCAGTGAGGGTCCTTACCATGGTAATGGTCGGGTGAGCCTGCTCGAAGCTCCGGCAATACCACTCCAGCGTGGGGATCAACCCCAGATCGTCCAGCAGGCGCGGGTGCAGATCGGTCGATATCTCGCGCAGGTCGGCGATCACGTCGCGCAAGCGCGCCGCCGCTACCGCCAGCGGGCTTGCCATGTCGTCCAGCTTGCTGCCCCGGATCCGCTGCAGCGCGTCCTCGATCACGTATTTCACCATCACCAGCGTGGGTGCCAGGTCGTCGTGCAGGCGCAGCGCCACGCCCCTGCGCTCCTGCTCGCGCGAGCGCAGCAGCCCATCGGCCAGCCGGCGCAACTCGGCCTCGGCGGCTTCCAGCCCCGGACGCCTGCCGGCGCCACGGTGCACCCAGTGCAGCACAAACACGCGCGGCTTGCCGGGCGGATCGGACTCCGCGCGAGCGACCATCTCGATCAGGCTCAGGCGCCCGCTGCGCCCACACAGCAGCAGCTCGAAGGCCTCGGTGGCGCCGTAGCGAACGCGGGCCGAGGCGACCTCGGCCGCATCGCGCCAGCCGTCCGCGGCCAGCTCGACCAGCGTGCGGCCGGCCAGCGCCATCGGCTCATAGCCGAGCATCGCCGCGGCCGCATGACTGGCCTCGCGGATGCGCCCTTCGGGATCCAGCCGCACCAGGGCGTTGGTGGATGGCCTCGAAAGGCTGGCATCGCCTGGCCCGCTTAAGCCAGCCGCAGGCGTCACCTCGTCCATGGACTGGGAAGTGGGCACCTTAATTAGTTTCCGTGGTTTGTCTGACGGTATCTTAAATTAAGCGCCTTGGGCGGCACTGTCGAGCCGGCGAACCCCCGCATTGCCCCGGGGCAGAAGCCGGCAATCAGTGGTCGCTGGTGCCGCCTTTGCGATTATCGGTCATTGCGGCCCCGGTTTCGGTCTGCCAGGGCACGATCCAGCCGCCGTCGACGGCCACTTCGGCGTCGCGCTTAACGGCCGCCCGTATTGGCCCCGGCTGAAGAGAGTCAGTGACTGCTTGCTTCCCCGCCGCGGCTTCCGAGATCAATGGCCCTCGTTTCTGGCCCCCCGGAATGGAACCGCTGGGCCGCGGCGACCCGACCCGTCGATTTCGATTCACTCCTGTCCCGCTGACTTGGCCGCGGGAGACGGCGGGGTCGACTCGCGAGCTCGGTGCGATGGGCCCCGATCAGCTGGCGCATTTCGCCCCGACAGCGCCGGCTTCGCGCCCTTCATGCCGTCCTGCGGGCCGCGCGGCCACCGCCGTCAGCGGCGCCCTGGCCGGTCTTGCCCTCCGATCCTCCTAGCTTGGCGGATCGGCTCGCCGGAAATCGCCTGGCACCCCTGGACGGCGTCGCTCTTCTGCAACTGCGGCAGGATACCGGTCAGCATCTGATATCCGCGGTGGTACTCCGCGCCCCCGCGGATCGCGTTGATCTGGTGTTGCGTCAGACCCGCGAACAGCAGACCGGCCTGGTTGCCGAAGTCCTTGCTTTGCGCCGGATCGACCTTCGCGCAGAAGTCATAGACCGCCTGCAGCGCCCCCAGCTCGCCCGGCGGGTCGGCTGCCAGCGCCAGCTGAGGCAGAGCAGCCAAGGCGGACCAACATACGAGATGACGAACCTTCATAAGCACTCCTGTCTTTAGAAAAGCGCCGCCCGCGATGCCCCGCGGGCGGCCTTGGATCAACTCAGCGCGACCTTCGTCGTCAGTTCGCGTGCCCGGAGACCGTCACCGACTGGGTGCCTGCGGCGTTGTCGGTGAACGTCACATTGACACTGTGCGTAGTGCCCTGGCCAATCGTCGTCTCTTGCGTGAACTGCACACCGACCGTGCAGGTCCCACCGGGCGCGACCGGATTGCCGATGCAGGTGTCCGAGGCCTTCGTGAAGAGGTACGAGGTCAGGCTCCCACCCGGCGGGACGTTATCCGCAGTGATGATCAGACTCGGCCCGCCCGCAGCCGACGTGTTCCTCACCGTGATCGTTGCGGTCCCGCTGCGCGGGTTCGCTCCGGCGGTCAGCCTGATCGTCGCCGGACTGACCGCGAACGATGTCGTCGGCGCCTTCACCGTGAACGGCATGGTGTTGGTGGTTCCCGCCGACGTCACGACTGCGACGTTGTGGGCTCCGAGGCCGGCCGTGTTCGTGATCGTGAGCGTGGCCGTAACAGTCGTGGGGCTGGTCGCGACCACGTTGCTCGCGGCGACTCCGGTGCCGGAAACCGTGACTGCGGTGGCGCCGGACAGGTTGGTGCCGGTCAGCGTCACGTTGACGGCCGTGCCACGCACACCGTTGTTCGGAGCAATCGAGGTCAGCGTCGGCTGCACGACCGTGAAGGCTCCCGTCAGCGTCGCGGTTCCGCCCGGCGTCGTGACCGTCACGTTCCTGGCCCCGAACGCGGCGGAGCCCGATATCGCGAAGGTCGCGGTGACCGCGGTCGGACTGCTGCTGGTGATCGCCACCGTGACGCCGCCGCCGGAAACGGTCACCGCCGTCTCGCCGCTGAGCTTGATGCCGCTGATCACCACATTCACCACCTGTCCCCTCAAGCCGCTGTTCGGGACGATCGAGGTCAGCGTCGGAGCCACCGCCGCAGCGCCGTTGCCCTGTTCGACCGCGCCGATATCGATGCTGCCGTCGTCAGGCCGCGCATTGCCGAAGAAGTCGGTCGGAGCTTCCAGCAGCGCCAGCGCATACGTGCTGGCGGTCGACGGGATGTGGTCGACCGCGGGCGACGCGGGCTGCAACGTGTAATCGCCCAGGATCGCGCCCGAGACCGGGTTCGACATCGTCAGCGGGCCCCAACGCATATTGACCCAGTTGTTGCCTTCGTCCACGGTCGCGACCGGAGTCAGGTTGAAGATCGGGTTCGGCACGGTCGCATCCGAGATCCCCGCAGGCACCTGCCAGCCCGAGATGCCGGCTTCCGGCGGCTGACGCGAACCGTCGCAGTACTGGCTGACGAAGTCCGGATTGGAGCTGATGTTGCTGCCGCCATAGCCGGAGGTGCTCGTCAACAGCGACCAGGTCGGGGCGAGCGTGAACCCTGAACCATGGTTCGTCGGGCCCGTATCGCCGCGCACACCCACGTCCCAATAGCTGGACGGGCTGCAGGCGCCGGTGGATTGCTGGCTGGCCGCCAGCGTTCCCGTGAACGCGTTGTACAGCCCGACCACGTTCTGCTGGTACTGCGGGCTGGTCGCGCCCACCTGGATGTAGTAGGCCGCGTTCTTGTACACAATGTTGTTCGCCAGCACCGGGTACGAGATCGACCGACAAGCGCCGTTGGTGAGACCGCCCGTGCCCGATCCTCCGGGCCCGTGCCTCGGCGGGCAGGTGATCGTCGCGGGCAGATTGGCCGACAGCACCGCGCTGTTCTGCACGCTCACCAGGCCGGCCGGCTGCGGCGCCGAGCTCGTTCCGCAGTTCGTCGTGCAGGTCGGGCCATGCTGGCTGGCCAGCGGGGCCCCGAGCGTGTTGAACAGCATTCCGGCGGAAGCCGTGGTCGCGTTGGACGCGATCGTGTTGTTCACGATATCGACATTCAAGGCATCGAGCAGCGAGATGCCCGCTCCATCCCAGCCGGCCACGTTGTCCACGATGATGTTGTTCGTCACCTGCACGTGGTACCACTGCGACGGGGTCGTCGGGAAAGAGAGCACGTCCGAGCCGTTCACGTTCTGGAACGCGATCCCGCCGCCGGTACCGCTTTCCGCCGCGTTGCCCATGATCAGGTTGGCATTGATCTTCAGGCCGGGACCGATGCCGTCGCTCGGCCCGATCGAGCCGGGCGTCGACACGCAATCCGCGTCGGTCGTCGCACCGCAGGTCGGATCGGCGTCGGGCGAGCCCATGATGATCAAGCCGCCGCCATTGGCCGGGATCGTCGGATTGATGCTCTGGTTGAAGACGAACGTGTTGTGCTCGATGTCACCGTTGTAGCTGAAACCGAGGTGACCCAAGCCACCGCCGTCGCCGCTGCTCAGGTTGCCGCACACCCAGTTGTAGTTGAACCGGTAGTAGTCGGAGCCGGTGCAGAAGCTGACACCGCCCGCTCCCGCCGGCGTGGCCGAGAACAGCTCGTCGCCGGTGGAAGAGTTCAACGACACGTAGTTGTTGTGCACGTTCACGTTCAGGTTATGGCAGTACGGCAGCTGCACGTTGGCCGCGATGGTCGGGTCGTTCAGGCACGAGCCCGGAGCCGCGTTGGTGGTGCCTGCCTGCGTGTAATTCGGCGGGAACTCGCCCTGGCCGACGTTGATGCCGCCCGACAGCGTTCCGGCGTTGCTGTGAACCCGGTTGTTCGCGATCTGCAGGTTATGGCCCCAGCCGTGCACGAAGATGCCGCCGCCGCCTTGCGAGCTTTCGGTGATGCCCATGCCGTCGATGCTGGACGGGTTGCACTGGAAGTTGCTCGGGTTCGGATTGGCCCCGCCCACGCCGGTTCCGCAGTCCGTCGAACTCAGCAGCGTCGTGCCGGTCGGGAAGGCAGCCAGCAGAGTCGGATCGTTCGGATTGGCTCCGTGGAAGTCCACGCCCTTCGACAGCACAGTGATGCCGGCCCCTTCCAGAGCGCCCATCAGCGAGGGCTCCTGCAGCAGCTCGGCCATGTTGCCGTTCAGCGAGGCGTCCCAGCCCAGCGTCGCCTCCAGCGGCAACCGGTCGACCTGCGGGTTGATGGCGCTGCCGATAAAGCCATTCCACTGCCCCGGCGCGCAGGTGTACTTCCCGCTGGGATCGAACGGATTGCCGGCGCTGAACGGCTGGCCGTTCATGGCCAGGCCGAACAGGCAGTCCACCTGGCGGCGCCACGGATCCAGTTTGCCCGCGGGCTGGGTCTGTGCGTTGATGATGCTGGACGCACCACCCACGCCTTGCAGCCGGACCGGCTTCCACATCAGCACCATCTCGTAGTAGGTGCCCGGAGGAACGATGATCAGGTCGCCCGGCTGGGCGGCGTCGATCGCCTGCTGGATCGCGCCCGGCCCGTATTGGGTCATCGGCGTCGTGGTGGCGGCGTTCAGGGCCAGCACCGTCGGCGCCTTGCCACCGACCGTGACCGTCACCGTGTCGACCGACTTGCGGCCGTTGCCGGCCGTGATCACCAGTTCGCCGCACAGCGCCGGCTTGCCGCCGTACTGCGACTGCTGCTGGATCGCGCAGGACGGCACGCCATTGGGCACCAGGGCCGTGATCTGCGCGTCGGTCCAGCCCATAACGGTTGCGGCAACGCCGCCGATCGTCACCGATCCAGTGCCCTGGCCGGTGCCGAAGCCATAGTGACGGGTGATGGTCTTCTGGTTGTACGGTGCGCTGGTCGCCGACGGTCCCGAGTACGCATTGTTCGGCACCGTGACGTCACCCAGGGCCTTGATCGTGATCGGATGGCCGACGTCGCTCACCCACGGTCCGAGCGTATCGCCGTCCACTTCGCTGATCGCCGGCGTCGCATTCGGGTATGCGCAGTCCACATTGTTGTAGCCGGCGCCCGCGAAGGCGGAAGTCGGCACCACCGGCGTGTCCAGATACTGCGTCGTGCCCGGCATGAACGGCAGCTCGTAGCAGAACTGACTGTAGCCGGTCGTGTACGCCGGATCGGTGATCATCTGCCCGAGCGTCGGATTGCTGACGCTCTGGCCGGCCCCATTGAGGATCGTCGGCCGCGTATCCATGATCGGACCCGGATCGTTCATGCAGAACACCATCATCGTCGGCGAGTAGCCGGTCGGGTTGGGCGGGTTCACTTCCCACGTGGAGTAGGTCATCCCGTCGTACGAACCCCAATGGTCCGCATACACCCGGTTGGTCTCGTTGCCGGCCCAGTCCCGGACCGACACCGGCAGATCGGGCGGGGCGAACTTCTCGCCGAACTGCGGCGAGAACGGATCGAACTCCGACGTGTAGTCGTCGGTGATGCCGCCGGTGAACTTCGAGGCGAGATGGGTCGAGGTGAACAGGTAGAACTTGGCGATCGCCCCGGCCTTCTCACTGAGCGTGACTTCCTTGCGGTCGCACAGACGGCGGCTGGCGCCGGCGAACGGCGACACCTGGTGGGTCTGCGGATACAGGCTGATGTAGTCCGGCACGACGCGCAGCGCGCCGACGCACGGCCAGGTTGGCTCGGGGATGAATGCGGGCACGATGCTGTTATTCGGCGACGCGCCCAGGCTCTGCGTCGAATTCTGCGCATTGTTCGAGTTGTAGCCGACTCCTGCCGTGGTGTACGCGGTGGTCAGCGAGGCCTGGTCGGGCATGATGAACACGTTGCCCAGGCCGCCGAACTGCTGCGTCACCGGCGCGATGAAGTCGTCGCCGATCAGGATGTTTTTGTCCTCCTCCTTGACCAGCTCGAAGCCCGAAGGCGGTACGACTTCGACCACGTACTTGCCCGGCGGCAGCATTGGCAGGCCGGCGCGCAGCAGATCGGCATCCGGACCGGACGTCGGGGTCGGGTCGGCGATACAGATCTTGCAGTTGGTCGCGGTCGGTTTTCCGGTCGTCGCATCCGTCGCCGTTACGCTCGGGAACTGATACATCCCGTCGTACGGCGCGGGCTGCACCTGGTTCCAGTTGTGCATGCCGTCGTAGCACTTGAACTGCGAGTTGTACGGCAGCGGCGTGGCCGCCGCCCCGCCGTGCTGCGAGTTGTACCAATCGAGATATTCAGGCTGGTTGTACAGCGAGAAGAAGAACAGATCGGCGAGCGGGCCCGTCGCATTACCCTGACCCGGGCAGTTCATGTTCGGGATCCTGGTCATGCCGTCAGCCGCCAGGTGGAAGCCTTGGGCCCAATCGTCCCAGCTGCTGGTCTGCGTCGTATCCACCAGCGTCAGGGTCGGCGTCACGCCGTCGGCCGCGAAGCCTTCCTGATACAGGTTCACCGTCACATGCGGAATCAGCGGGGTCCACTGCGTCTGCACCAGCATCTGTGGATCGTCGAACGGACGGGTCGAGGCGTACACCACGTGGCCGTGGATGCCGCCGTTCTCACCGTCGGCGTAGGGCGCCTTGCCGAACTCGACGATGCTGTTCTGGCCGGGGAACCCCTGCCAGCCCTCGACTCCGACCCAGGGCGGATCGATCCGGCCCGAGGACAGCTGCGTCGAGCAGGACGTGCCACCGTTCGCGCTCGTGCAAACGCTCGGCGGGTCGCTGGTGCCCGGCCCGTTTTGAATCGATTTGCCGGTGCAGTCCGCGCCGGCGCAGTACACGGCGCCCGGCACACGCAGGTTCAACGGTACCGACACCTGCTCGGCCGTGTTGGCCAGGTACTTCGCGATCGTTGACTTGCCGCATGGCGGGTAGCCGGCGCCCGGCGCGCTGCCACCGCATGTGCTCAACGTGCCGTCGGCCGGACCGCCGACGTCGTACACGACGTGCGTACCCGTGTTCTTGTAGCGGGTCACGTCGGTTTCGACCACGTACCAGCTGAACAGCGGGAAGGTCTCGTTGAAGTTGGCCGTGCCGGTGAAGTCCGTCACGAGCAGGTTTTCCAGGCTGCCGTCGCGCAGCCGAACCGCGACGTTGGCGAACGGGATTCCAGTCTCGGCTGCCTGCGAGATGCCGTCATGGTTGTCGTCGACGAAGGTGCGCGTATACAGGTTCGTCTGCCACTGGGTCGCGGCGATGTCGCCCATGTCGCAGACCGAGGCGCCACCCGGGACGATCTTCGTCAGCGGTCCCGGGCAGTTGGACGGACCGGTGGGGTTGTTGCTGGATGCGCCTCCCAGGCCGACCGGGGTCGACAGGCCGTCGACCAGCTGGTCGTTCCACTGGTCGAACGTGGTGACCCGCCACGAGCCATCCGGAAGATTGCTCAGCGTGAAGCGGCCGTCGGCGTCGCACTTGGTAAAGGCGAAGTCTTCGGCGTCCGGATCTCCGAAGCTCACGTAGCACTGCGACCAGGCGAACGCGTCGTGCGAGCCGCTGCCGTACAGGCGCTCGTCCGGCGTACGGCTCAGGCGCTCGCCGACGACGCGGCCGATGATCGTGTTCTGGCAGTTGGCGCCATACGAGATCTGGCCGGGGGTCGTACTGGGCGGATTGAAGGCAACGCTTGCATCGGTGCCGTTGCAGACGTAGGGGTGGCGTGCGTTGATGATCGCCGGGTTGGCGAAGCCGACGGTGACGTGGAACGAGGCCGGACCGAACTCCTGGAAGTAGCTCGGCTCGCCGATCCGTACAAACGAATCGTGCGCTTTCTGGCCGTCCAGCGTATTGGTCTGCAGCCATTCCTCGCCGCGCGCGATGCGGTCCGCGCCCGGCGTGGCGACCACGCCGAACCGTCCCGGCATCAGGTTGGCGATCACCGCCTGGCCCGCCAGCGGCGACAGCGTCTGACCGTCACTTTCGTACTTCGGGCAGGTCACGATCATGCCGGTAATGCCGGCGGTGGTGGCCTGCGTGCCGTCCGGACCCAACGGTCCGCTGGCCGCACTGGTGCCAGGATTGGCCATGCCGACTTGCGTAATCGGGCAGGCGTTCAGCCCGGTGTTCGGGTCGACCGTTCCGTCCAGGCTGTTCGTCAGCGGCTGGTTGAACATGTCGTAGCTCATCTGGCCGGTGAAATCACCGTTGCCGCCCATCGCGTCCCACAGGTGGATCTGGAAGCCGCCCAGACCTGGCTCCTGGGGCGACAGCACGTCGACGCCGCCGCCACCGTCCTGCTCGCCGTTCAGCGGGAAATCGTCCTCGAACACGAACACGGACAGCTTGCTGGGCGGATACGGCGAGGGCTGCGTCAGCACCGTGACAGAGGAAGCTTGCGCGCCCGTGTACGGGTCGACCGTGATCGGGGCGCCGCCCATGCCGTGGCCGCAGTGTCCGGGGGTGGTGCAATCGGGTGTACCACCGAAGCCGGCGCCGAACGGATTGGCCGCGTCACCGGGCAACACCGAGATGTAGTAGCGCTTGGTCGGATCCAGATAAACCTGGCCCGGAAGCACTTGCGCGAATCCGGTGCCGGTCACCTGGTCTGGATCGGCACGGCACACGCCGTTGCCGACATCGCAGATTGCGAATTGATGCGTTCCCGAGACCGGGTCGTACACCATCTGGCCCCCTTCGCAGGAGACCGGCCCGGTGCAGCCTTGCGCCACGAACGGCATGTTGCTGGTGTGGAAGTTGACGCCGAGCGTCGGCACGATCGATGTGCCGCCCGTGTTGGTCGTCGTGGCGGGATTGACGTAAAAGGTCCGGTCTTCCTCGATCACCCAGCGGTAGTCGGTGATGACGGTCTTCTTGTCGCTGCCGTCCAGCACGGTGACCTGCAGATTGCTCGCGGCCGGGAACACCAGCGTCACGGTCGCGGCGTTGGAGCTGACCACGCCCTGCGAGTTCTGCGCGTGATACGTGAACGTGTAGGTGCCCGGCGCGCCGACGGTCGCGGTGAAGCCGCCGTCGCCGTTCGAATCCATCGCGAGCGCCAGGCCCAACGATGGGACCGGCGCATTCGCACCCGACATCGCCACCGTCAGCGGGAAGCCCGCCGCATCGGCGTCAACGCAAGGATTGGTCGCGGTCGCTGTGCATCCGGTCCAGGGCGTCGACAGGACACCCGAGGGCTTGATGCTCAGCATCCCGGCCACCTTGGAGGTAAAGGTCTTCGGCCCGACGCTGACGCCGCTGCTGAGTTTGGCTGCGCTCAGGCTCACCGTTGCTGTTACGCCGGAGGAGCAAACGCCGGCCGTGACCGTGCCGTTCGCGCAGTACTTGAAGCTGTCGGAAACAGCGGTGCCGCTCGGCACATAGGTGAACGTGCCGTTCGAATTCAACGTTACAGAGCCGTTCGTCGCTGGCGTCAGCAGCTGAACGCCGTAGACGTTCTTGTCGTTGGCGATCACGCCCTTGCGGGGATCGGACACGGTCAGCGTCTGACCCGCGATCAGCGAGGGATAGGAATCGTCGACCGCCATCGGGGCGTTGGCGCTGGCCGCTGCGGCCGCCGGAAGCCCGGCGCCGTTGACGCTGATATAGGCGAGCATGCCGGCGTCGCGTGAGATCGCGTTGCCCGACAGGCTCAGTTGGCGGTCATACACCGGCAGCGCAGGCGCGGTCGATCCCGCGGCCGGCCCATTGATCATCACATCGTAGGTCTTGCCCGCGGCCATGAACACATCGCTCTGCACGCGTGGAGCCGACGGCGGCAGCGGATTGCCGTCTTCGGCGATCAGCGTAAATCCGTTGGCCAGCACGGTGGTGCCGGCGGTGGAGGCCGAGGCGCCCATCGTCTGCGCTCCGACGATCGAAGGCAGGTGCATCCGCAGGCCGGCGTTGACGAGGCGCACCAGCAGGTTGCCGGTGGCCGTTCCGGTCGCCGGCGTTGCGGAGATCGCAGCCGACGCCTTGAACAGCGACGCGGCGGCGTTGGTCTTGTCGAACGCGACGCCGTTGATCAGGTAGTACACGGGCGTGTAGTTCACCGCCGGTGGGTAGCAGGCCGCCGCGCCACCGCTGCAAGGCGATCCGGTCGCCAGGGACAGCTGCGCGACGAGCGAGGCTCCCGTGCCGCCGCTGGTGGACGTCACGGTCAACGCGGGAGCGGACGAGTACTGGCTGCCGGCATTGGTCACGCTGATCGAAGTAATGGCACCGGCCGCGCACCCGGTCGCGGAACCGACCGATCCGACGGTTGCCGTGGCAGCCGAAATGGCCCCGCCGCCGACAAAATTGACGGTGTCGCCGACCGAGTATCCGCATCCCGCGTTGCTGATCGCCACCGACGCGATGGTGTCGCGCATCAACAAGGCAGCGGTTTCGCTGAAGCCGGTGGTTGCGACCGCTGCGGCCACCTGCGCGTTCTGCACCGGGTCGATTTCGCTGAACAGCAGCGAAAGATCCGTGTCGTAGTTGACGTTGGGATAGGCCGTACCCGCGGTGCCCGGCGTCGCACCGACGGCGGCCGTCGGCGCAGCCGTCACCACCACAATGCCGTACAGCCCCATCGGCCCCTGGATCGAGGGATGGGTGCCGGACTCGAGCAGGTAGGTGCCGGGCCTCAGACCGGTCCAGGTCAGCGCGGTGGTCGCGCCCGCAGGCAACTCGGTGCCGAACGACTGCACGCGCGCGCCCTGCGGCGGCGGCGTGAAGGTCGGGCTGGCGCCGCCCGCGGTGTTCACCGTGGCCCAGGTCACGCCGAGCGGAGCGTGGGCCGGGCTGGCGCTGCGGGTCGGCGCCAGTCCGAGGCCGCCGCCCAGCTGACCGACGATCGTCAGCGAGGTCGGCACGTTGTTGGCGCCTGCCGCAAACGACAGTGCATTGGTCAGGTTGATCGTCAGATGGGTCCCGGTGGCCACATACGGCACCGTGATCACCGGCGGAGCCCAGGTGCCGGAATAGGCGGCCTGGTATTGAGCCCGCGAGCCGAAGTCGGTCCACGTGACATCGTTATCGCTCGTGGTCGAGCCCGGCGCGGTCGCGAAGGCCGGAGCAGCGGATCCGCTGGTGCCTGCCACGGTCACCTGCTGGACGTTGCCGACGGAGTCCAGAATTACCTGGCCAACCGCATAGACCGTGTTCGCGGCCCAGGCCGCGGTGACCGTCGCACCCGACGCACCCTTGGCCAGCGCGCAGCTCGCACCGGCCGATCCGGCGTCGTTGCAGAAGTAGCCCCACATCGGCACCGTGGTGCCGTCCGGCAAGCTCACGGTCGTGGGCTTGGCCGTCAGATCCACCACCTGCGCTAAGGACGCGCTGCTGGCGAGCAGGACCGTGGAAGCCGCCAGTGCAGCCTTGATCAAGGCGGCTTTGAATGTCTTCGAGTGCATTGGGTTCTCCTGAGCTTAATTCGATTCGTCGATCACGAACTCGCGCGAATCGACCAGCATCATCATGAACATGCCACCAGGGAAAACGTTGTTGGTGGTGATCTCACGCTCGTTATGGGAGTGCCACATGAACGCGTAGGCGCGCTCGTTGGCCGGGTTGGCCTGCGTATTGCTGGGCAGCAGGTTCGAGCAATTGGGTGTATTGCCGACGACGCCGGTCACGCACCCGGCCGAGCCGTTACGCAGCGTCGAATCCGAACGCAGCGTCGCATCGGGACCCAGGTACGGGCTGCCGCTGTACCAGGCGCCGTTGGTTAAGATGTTCGCGTTGGGCAGCGTCGCCGGGCCGCCGGTGGGCACGTCGCCCAGAGGATTGACTTCCAGCGGCTTGTTGTGGTCCGCGCACCACTCGTAGTAGTTGACCGCCGACTGAGCGGCCGCGACATGCGCCGACTGATTGGTCGTACCGTCGTAGCCCGTGTTATATCCGTTCGCGTCCGGATAGCAGGGCAGCGTGGCCAGCGGATCGGTCGACGTCGGATTGTGGCCGTACATGTCCCAGTTCAAGCCACGGCCAGTGAAGTAGAAAATGCCGTCGAACGACTGGCCCGGGTACGTGTCCGTGGTGAACATCAGCATCCCGGCCAGACCCGGCGCGCTGGCCGTCACGCCGGAGGCGTCGGAATAGTTGACGTTGTTCTTGCTCAGGATCAGGTTGCCGTCGCGCGCCAGGATCCGCACGTGGTTGGCGTGCTCGTGAAACGGATGCTCCCAGCGGCCCTGGCCGATCACCCGCAGCAGGACCAGCTCGCCCGGATGCATGTGCGGGTTGCCGTTGTAAGGCTGGTGCGGGTACACCCCGTCGTAGTTCGCATCCATGTCGTCGGGCATCGAGCGGCCGTTGATCAGGAAGTAGGCCGGGTGATAGGGTTCGGTCGGAACCTCCATCGAGCACCCGGGCGCGCTGGCACTGGCCTGGCAGGCTGTCACCGCGGCCAGTGCCGCCTTGTGGATCGTTGGATCCATCTCGGCGAACTGAAACAGGTATTCGCGGTCGTAGCAGGTATCCGGATGGTCGTAGGCGGCTGCCGACAACCGGAAGTCCTTCTCGCCGAAGTTCTTCTCGACCGCCACATTGCCCGCGCGCAGTCCGCTCGTGCACATCGACGGGACCTGGGCGGGCAGCACGATGATCGCGCCGTACAGGCCCATCTCCACCTGCAGGTCTCCCTGCGTGCCGCTGTAATAGGCGCGCGTGCCGGGCGAGGAGGCCGTAAAGGTGTAGCTCACGGTCTTGCCCGGCTGTGCCTCCTGCGTCACCAGGCCGGCGACTCCGCCGGAGCTTGCGACCTGGAAGCCGGGAAACAGGATCGAGGTGTTGCCGGCCGGGGCGGGCAGGCCGTTGGTCAGGACGATCGTGACGGTCTGCCCTTCGGTGACGACCAGCGTCGGGCCGGGCACTTGCATCGTGGGACAGGCCGCGTTCTCGGTGACGCCGACAAAGGTCGGGTTAAAGCCCGCGGTGCACCCGTATCCCCACGAGTACACCGACGAGCCATCGGGCTGGTTCAGCGAGGCGTCCTGCGCGACCAGGTTGAACGTGACGGCCGAGACGGTCCCGGCCGAGATCCCGGGAGCCGCCGCCTGCGCCGTTGCGACCAGCAGGGAGCTGAAAGCCGCGGCGGCTGCCGGCAGGAGGCGCGCGATCAGGGTTTTTGAGTTCGGTTGATGCATGGCGGCTCTCCTAGCTGCAGGCCTTGGTGATTGGATCGACCTTGTTGCAAATGTGAACCTCGGTCATCAAACCGCCAAAGTTCTCGGCATCGTTGGACAGGTGATCGAGGTTCGGGGTGTACACATAGAACACGCTGCCCGCCGGCCACAGATTGACCGCGCAGCCCGCCGATCCGCAGGTCGTATCGCTGACGTCGAGGATCGCGTCGAGCGACTCGCCGCCGCCGAGCGTGATCGAGTTGGCGTAGTAATCCTGATTGACGCCGGACTGGTCGCGCAGCAGCTTGGCGTTGTAGCCGATCACGTGCATCGGGATGCCGAGCGAAGCGAGCGTCTGGTACTCGCTGACGTCCAGGTCCGAGATCCGCAGCAGCGCCTTGCCGCCGACCGGAATGTTGATGATCGAATTCAGCGGCTGCGAGAAGTGGGCCCGACCGTCGGATGATTGCGTCAGCTGCGGGCCCGGGGTCACCGTGTCGGGATAGCTGCGGCCGTTCAGCAGGAAGTACTTGTCCTTCATGTCGACGAACGCTTCCGGATTGAACGTCATCCCGACGAAGTGGAAGTTCGGATCGAACCCGTGGATCTGCAGCGGATACTCGACGTCGTATGCGGTCGAGGCATCGCCGTCGTTGTAGGCGTACAGCGTCGGCGTGGCGTTCCTGTTATTCACATGCAGCGCACCGTTGTTGGTCGCGGGCAGCGGATTGCTGCACAGAATGTCGGCGCTGGAGTTGCATGCCGTGCGCAGATCGGTCTCCTGCGACTGCAGCGATGCGAACAGCGTGGTCGTTCCGTCCGCCGGCACGCGGTTCTGGCGCGGACGCACGTACAGCTGCCCCACCATCCCCATCTGCAGGTGCTCCGGCGGCGTGATGTGGCAGTGCCAGAAGTAGGTGCCCGCGTCCGGCGCCAGGTAGTAGTAGGTGAAGCTGCCGCCGATGTTGATTGCGACCGACGCGTCCGGCACGCCGTCATAGAAGGACGAAGCGTTCGGGTAGCCGTGGAAGTGGACCGTGTGCTGCTCGAACAGGTCCGGCCGCATGATCATCCCGACGTTGGTCAGCGTCAGGAAGAACTCGTCGTCCTCGTCGATTGCCATCAGCGGGGCGGGGATGTTGCCGTTCATCACGCCCACGTCCATGATCTGGCGCGGATCGACGTGGCCGTCGATGCGCGCCACGCTCGCGGCGGTGCCGCTCGCGGGTTCGGTGACTTCGGCAAGGCCGTTGCGGGTTGACGTGTACTGGAACGCGAAGTTGGCCGCAAAGATCGGGTTCGGCACGTTGGTGGCAGTCACGGGCCAGGTGCCGTCGTAGCCGGCCCCGACGCCCTTGATGATCACCTGATCAGCGACCGCGAAGCCCGACGGAGCGTTCAGCACGATCGTGACGGTGTTGCCGACCTCGCTGGCGTCGTAGACCGTGTCGACGAACGGGATGTCGTTGGCCAGACCGACCGCGCCGTTGTAAACGAACGCGGGCGTGGCGTTGACGTTGCCCACCGAGTACTGGGGCGCGCCGCCCGAGCCCCATCCGCCCGAGTACGCGGTCGCGCCGTCGGTCGTGGCCGGATCGCCGGGCACGAACGCGCCGGTGTACATCGTGTTGAACACGCTGGGGAATTGCGTGCCGGGAAGACCTTGCGCGATGTCGGCCAGGCCGGACAGCGGCCCGAACGAGAACATGAAGGTCTGCGTGCCGTCGGCCATCGTCGCATAGCCGTCGCCGCCGGAGATCTGCTGGCACTTGATGGCGCCGTTCACGTTACCGCTCGGCACCTGGAAGCCGTTCGCGTTGGTCATGAAGGCCGTCGGTCCGTTGTAGGCCGGTTCCGCGTTGTTGTTGTTGAGCCCCGACGGGTGGGTGATCGTGCTGGTCGGACACTGCACTCGGAAACTCTGCGCCCCCGCCGGCAGCGCAACCAGCAGCGACAGCGCGGCAAGCGTGCGCAGGCACAGCTCGGATCTGGACATGTGACCTTCCTCCTGGACAAGTGACGACCGCAGCTTTGGCAAAACGCGCCCCCTCATGACGAACCCCTCTCGCGCTGAAAGACCTTGGCCTAACCCTCCGGGCCGCGGACGGGATGTGACGGGAGCCGCATCGCCGTCGCGGACCTCGGGCCAAAGTCCGTTTGCTCTCGCGAAGCCGCTAGACGGTTCAGCGAGGCCGATTAACCGATAGGCGGTACTCTAAAGACCGATGCGCAGTGATCACATGCAGACCTCCCCGTAATATGCGGGTGGGTCTACCCTACCACTGCGCAAAAACAGATTTCGGATGCTTGGAGCTTGTTCAGGTCCAACGCATCCCAGCGGATGTCTAGTTTCTTTTTGTAATCGTGGTATTACGATTATTACCCGACATCGAACTTCAAGATTGATCCAGCTGGAATCCGCTCTCGGGTGGGGGTAACTCAGCAGGCCTTCGGATCATTAGCAGGTGATCACGTGCTTAATCCAACGAGCCACGTGTATGCGGTATGCTAGGGCGGGTGGCGGCGGCGCGCTGATGGCGGTGGCACGGCCGATCGCCCCTCTCCCGCGGAGCGGGAGAGGGGAAACTTCAAGAACGCCACCGCTCTCGGTGGTCTGCCGCGCGGACTCCTCTTTAAGGAACGATCCAGTCGCCGTCGGCCGCGATCCGCGTTCCAGTGGCCCCGACAAACCGGACCAGGTACCCGCCCTTGGAGGCGAAGCGCTGCCCGGGTGCGAGCCCGAGTCGCGTGTAGTAGCCGTTGACGATCCGGCTGTCCAGCATCACCTCGACCCGCTCGACCAGGAAATCGCCCACGAACTCGTCGAGCATCGAGGCCAGTGTTTCCAGCAGCACCGAGCAAGCGATGTACGTGTCGACCTGAACGCGCTCGTCCACAACCGGGATCCGGCGCAGCCGGAACCAGCCCAGCGGGTAATTCAATCGAAGGCTGCGCAACTCGGGCAACTCGTACGGGTACGCCATCCGGGCGAGCGAGCGCCACGCCGGCGCCAACGGCGCGCGTTCCAATCCACCCATTACGCCCGACAGGTACATCGCCGACACCCCGGGCGCCGACGCCGGCAGCGCGGCCAGGTCGGCCGGGCGCAGCCACAGCACCAGCGTGTCGCCGGCCTTCGTGTCGGTTACCGCGCGCGCGAGTTGGCGTGGGCCGGCGCCCTGCTCGATGGCGCGGTCCACCGGCACCGCGTCGCGCGGCAGGGTCTCGCGCAGCCGCGCCGCGGCCGCCGCGCCGATGTCGTCCTGGCGGAACACCTGCACGATCCGCCGCTTGTTCGTGCCATCGTTCGTGCCATCGCCCGGGGTCGGCGCCAGACGCGCCGCGACCAGTTGCGCCTCCAGCAGCACGCCTTGTGAGAAATACACCGAATAGAAGCCTTCGGGGTCGACCACCGGGCGGTCGACGTTCGGCAGCAGGCACGGAACAGCCTGCCGCTCGCAGAAGCGGTGCACCGGCTCCCAGGTCGCTCCCGCCAGGCCGGAGATCACCGCGAACACCGGCTCGCGCCTGAGCCGCTCGTCCAGCTGGCTCTCCCAGGTGTCGGCGGAGCCGGTCAACTGCCACACGTGCAGCTGCCATCGGCGTTGCGTCCGCACCTGAATCGGCCGGCCGTCTTGCAGCAGCGGCGTGACGTTTTCGCCGATCCAGCGGCTGTTCTTCTCCTCGAAATACTGCTCGAGCACGTTCAGCATGCCGTCGCGCGCGACCGGATCGGCATCCGGCGTCACGATCGTCGCGAAGTGCAGCACGGTGTCGGTGGCGCCACGCACGCGCCCGCTGGACAGGCGCCGCAGATAGGCGATCAAGTCGCCCATCGTGGCGTCGTCCAGGTCGTAGCGCGGCATCAGGTAATTGAGCGGCCGGCCGTCGGCACCGATGCCTTCGCGGATCGCGCGCGCCAGCGCGGCTTCGTCGTACGCGGCGCGATCGGGGGGCGTCGGCAGCAGGTGGGTCCCGCCTTCGTGCACCGCGTCGTCGCGCCGGATGCGCTGACCCGGGCGGAACAGGAAGCGTCCCGAGATCGGAGGGATCACGATCGTGCCCTCGACCATGCCCAGGCCGCTGCGACGGTGGCACTGTGCGCAGGCCGCGTCCCTTCCCCCCACCGGGGGGGCACCTACGCGCTCGCCGTGCAGCGGCGATCCGCCAGGGAGCTCTCCTTCGCGATAGATCCGTTCGCCGTGCAGCAGCGATCCGTCGGGGAGCTCCGCTTCGCGATTAATCCGTTCGCCGACGACCGTCGACACCGGCGCCGCAGCCGCGACCGCTCCGCACAGCACCAGTGCCGCGGCCGCGCCCCGCACCCACACGGCCGGCCTCAGGGAACGACCCAGTCGCTGTCGGCGACGAGCCGGGTGCCGGCGGGTTCCGCGAAATGCACGATGTAGCCGCCCTTGGATACGAAGTGCTGGTTCCACCCGAGCACGATGCGCGGGTAGTAGCCCGTGTTGAACAGACGCCGTTCGACCTTCGATTGCAGCATCTCCACGATGAACGGCTGCACCAGGTTGTCCGCCATGTGACTGAGGGTCTCGGCCAGCAGGCCGCAGGCGAGGTATGTGTTGACCTGCAGGGGCTCGTCAACGACCGCAATATGTCGGATCGAAAACCAGCTCAGCGCATATCTGAGGCGCACGTCACGATTTTCCGGCAGATCGTACGGGTAGGCCACCTTCGTGCGACTGCGCCAGGATGGCGGCAGCGGCGAGCGTTCCAGCCCCCCCATCAGCCCCGAAACGTACACGGTGGCCGGCGCCGAGGAAGCCTCGCCCAGCGCCGCCAGGTCGCCCGCGCGCAGCCACAACACGAGCACGGACCCGTTCGGCAAGCCACGCACTGCATCAGGCATTGTTGCAGCGATGCCCTGCCCCACGGGGCCGGCCGGAAGAACCGTGCTGCGGGCCGCGATGCCATGCGCCTTCAAGGTAGCGGCCAGAGCCGATGCCCCGGCCTCGCCGCTGTCGCCGGCGCGGTAGACCTGCTGTACGGTCCCGCCCTGCTGTCCGTGGACAGGGGCGGCGATCGCCTGCGCGATCAGTTCCGCTTCCAGCAGCACGCCTTTGGTAAGGTACATCGGATAGAAGTCGCTGGCGTTGTCGACCGGCACATCGACGTTCGGGAACAGGCATGGCACCGCCGCCTTCTCGCAGAATTCATGCACCGGAGCCCAGTTGCTGCCTCCCAGGCCCGACACCAGCGCAAAGACCGGCTCCTTGGACATGTGCTGCTGGAGCTGAGCCTGCCAGGTGGACGCCGGACCGGTCAGGTCCCACACGTGCAGTTGCCAGCGGCGAAAGTTGTGGAACATGCTCTTGGCGTATTCGGTCTTGCCCGAGGTGCGTAGTTGCCGGCTCGGCGCGATCGGAAACTGGTTCTTGTCGGCGAAGTAGTGCTCCATCACGTCGAGCATCGCGCGGCGTTTGGCCGGGTCCACATCGGGCGTGATCACGGTGGCGAAATGCATCATCGTGTCGGTGACGCCCGGCGCGCTTTTCGCGTCGAGCTTCTTCAGGTAATCGATCAACGACGCCATGTCGGCGTCGTTCAGCGCAAAGTGCGGCATCAGGTAACTGAGCGGCCTGCCCTGCGAGTCGACGCCTTCGCGGATGGCCCGAGCCAGCGTCGCCTCCGTGTACGGGTCGCGGTTGCCGTGCATCCACTCGAGGTAAGGCAGTATCGGTTCGGCGGTCGTCGCCTTGCGCCCGTGGAACAGGTACAGGCCCGTGATCGGGGGTATCGTCACCTTCAGGTTGTAGCCCTCAAAGGTACCCAGGCCGCTGCGCTGGTGGCAGTTCACGCAGGCGGCGTCGGAGCCCGTCGCGCTCGGGCCGCCCGACGCGCGTAACCCAACCAGGGGCGCACCCGAGGCCAGCACGCCGTGCCGATAGATGGATTCGCCAACGCCGGTGGGCGCCTCGGCGGCCCAGGCCGCCAGCCAGAGCATGCCGAGGCCGATTGCAAGCAGGCGAGGCGCGCGCACTGGTCGGTCGGACGATTATTTGATGGCCGCCGGCGCCCGCGCACACGCGCTGCGGGCGTTGCGCGGTTGGATCTTGGCGAGCAAATCGCGTTCCGCGCCGTTGGCCTGCCGGTATTCGTCCGTGTTGCGCATCTTGGCGAGCTCGGCGTCGCTGACGCCCTGCGAGAACTCCTTGATTCGCTCCTGCAGCTTCGCGACCGACGAGGGGTCGGCCTTCGTGCAGTAATCCAGCAAGGCGTCCGCACGCCCCAGCGATCGCGCGTTCGGCCCCGTGCTCTCCGGCTTGGCAGCGGCCGCCTGCTTGGGCGTCGCCTGTTTCGACGCCTCCTTTTTCGGAGCCTGCGGTTGTGATTGGGCCAGCGCCGTCAGCGACCCGCTGGCCAGGAGCGCAACGACGACCGTCTGCACAATCGGGTGTCTGTTCATCGCGATCTCACCTTTTGCCATCTTGAAGCGATCCGGATGTGAAACTCGTCGAGCGAACAACCCCAGGCAGGCCGCGAACCGGCGAGCCGGGCGCGTCGATCAGTTATGCCCCACGGGCGCCGATGCGGCTGCCGGCGGCGCAGGCGCCGGTGCTGCTGAGGGAGCGGTGTCCGGCGGCGAAGCAGTCTGCGCCGGAAGCTGCCCCTTGAAAGGGTAAGGAGTCGGCGCACCCGGCGGCGGCAGCTGCATCCCAGCCGTGGGCGCGCGCTGGTTCCGGCCCATCGCCATGCCACGCGGCTCGCGCCCGCCCGGTTGCGCGAACACGCGGTCGTCGACCGGCGTATTCAGGAACACCCTGTCGATCACCATCTTGTCGGGCGGGCTGCCCGGCCCGCCGGCGGTTTCGATCACGCTCGGGATCTGCAGGCCTTCAATCGGCCGGTAGTCCCGGTAGAAGAGCGAAACCGTCTGGGGCGTGCCGGTCGGGCCGTACGACGGGCGGTCGTAGCGGACCTCTAGGAACGTGGTCGCATCGACCCAGACATGGTCGGTCTCCCCGGAGCCGAGCTCCACTTTCAGCCGAAATGCCTTGTGCCCCTGGATTTCGTCGATCCCCTCCAGCGCGACCGTGTTGCGCTTGGCCTGGTAGTCGATCAGCGGGCCGTCGAGCCCCTGCGAGCGGAACGCGAACGTGACTTCCTGCGGCGTATAAGGCTCTGGGCTGCCCCCACGGCCGTTGCGCGCCGGCTTCACTTTCCACCCGCGCGTGCCGTCGAACACGCGCAGCGACTTGTCGCTGGGCGTGTTGACCTCGAAACGCGATTTATTGGGGCGCTTCTGCTGCATCGTGAACGGCATGCTCGGCACCTGCGCGCGAGCGCTCTCCAGGTGGCCGTACCACATCATCGTATCGATCTTGCGCCATGCCTCGACGCCTCCTCGGGCGGCGAGGTTCTTTTCGACAATCTGCTCTGCGGTCAACTCAGCGCGCGCTGTCGCGCTCACCGCCAGGGCGGCCGCCGCGAGCCCGCTGACGACGGCGGTGGCGACGATCCGGCGCATACGCTTGCCTGCTTTCATAAGAGGGGAACCGAGGGGAAAACTCCGGGGAAATGTCCAGGTTACCTGACCGATCGGGCCTTTCCGCGCCGCGGCGGAAAGGCCACGCCAGCTGGTTGCTGCTGCCGCCTGCGCTTACGCGCCCGGCTTCGTGAAGAGGCTGTCTTGCAGCTGCGGGTTCACCGCCACCTTCTCCAGCTGCATCTTGTGCTTGTCCGGATAGCCGTCGACCACCGTTTCCAGCTCGAACGGCACCATCACGCCCTGCACGGTCCGGAAGTCGCGCTGCGTGACCCACACCGTGCGCATCTTGCCGTCCATCCGCCGCGGCGTGCCCTCGACCTTCACATCCAGGAAGCTCTTCTGGTCGATCCACACGTGCTGCACCGTTCCATTCTTCAAGGTCAGCTTCAACTTATAGGCATCGTTGCCGTCGACTTTTTCGACTCCCTCCAGCGCCACCTTCGTACCTTTGGCCGCTGAGTCGATCAGCGGCCCGTCCATGTCCCACATGCCAGCCGACGCTTTCGTCTGCTCCGCACTGAACGGCTCCCAGTCGTCGCGGTTCAGGTATGGGCGTTTCATCCACCCTGCCTTGCCGTCGTACACCTGAATCGACGTCTTGCCGGCGAACTCGAGCTCGATGCGCGACTTGCCGGGCCGCTTCATCTCAAGAACGAACGGCAGTTGCACCTGCTTGGCCTCCGGCTTCACAGCTTCTGCCTGTTGGCTCTCCTGCCGCGCGGCCGCCCGCGCTTTGGGGGCTTTCTGGGCCCACATCTGAGCCACGTAGCTCTGGCTGCGCGTCACCGAATCGCCCACGCCCGCATCCATCTTGCCGGCCCACGACATCGTCTGCACCGCGTGCCACGCCGCAAGGCCCCCGCGCGCCTGCACGTTCTTCTCCACGATCTGTTCCGCCGTCAAACCCGCCGCGTTGGCGTCGCCCGCCCACATTGCGGCCGGCACGCACAGCCCGGCCAGAATTCCCACCAGCACTTGCCTTCGGCTCGATCTCATCGCAGCTCCTTTGAATCGCATTTCCTTCTAATCCACGACCAGGTTCTCGGCACGGAACGGACCGATCACCACATCGACACGGTCCCCACGCTTGATCAGGCGGCCCTTGTTAGAGAACGCCATCCAATAGGACTTGCCGGCCTCGGGCGTCTGGCTCTGGCGCAGCTGCCCGATCTTCTCCATCTGCGGAACCACCAGGCTCACCCCGGCTCTTGGACTTATCAGCGACGGCTCGATCTTCTTGTCGCTCAGCGCCTGGGCCTTCTGCGGATCCAGCACGCGCCAGGAGAAACGGATCAACTCTCCCGACTCGGCCCACTTCACGCTCAGCGAATCGATGCCCCACACGGCCTTGTAATACACGCCCGCGCGGCCGGCGAACCGATTGGGCAGATAGCGGCTCGGAGGTCCGGCAGACTTGGCCGGGGTTGCCGTCGCCGCGTTCTTGCCCGGCGTCCCGCCAGCGGTCGTCGGCCCGGTTTTGGATGACGGCTCGCCAGGCGCCGATCCGGTCGTGGTCGGCGGCTGGCCCGTCGCAGGTGCGGAGCCGGGGCCCGGCACGCTTTGCGCTGGCGGCGACTGCGCCAAAGCGGAAGAGATCATGACCGCGAGCGCACCTGCCAGCAGCGCCGCGACGCCCACACGCGCGTTACGCGTCCACACGCCAGACCTCCCGACAGCAATGCAACAGGTCACCGGTACCCGCCTCTACTTGCTTGCCTTGCTTACAACGGGCGCCCCGGAGCACAGCCGATGCGCGTTGCGAGCCTCGATCTTGCCGATGAAATCGGCCTCCGAATCGTGGGCGCTCCGGTACTCGCCGCTCTTGCGCGCGTCGGCCAGCGCTTGCTTGCTCGAGCCCTGCGTAAGCTGCAACCAGCGGCTGTGGACCTTGGCAGCACCGGTCGGATCCGACTTGGCGCAGTAGTCGAGCAGCGCCTCGGTGACCCCCAACGCGCGCGCGTCCGGCCCCTTGCCGTTGGACTCGGTCGGCGCTGCCGCGGCCTGCGAAGCCTTGGCTTCGACCGCACCGGCCGCAACCGAATCGACCAAGTACCCGCCGATCAGGAGCGCCACGAAAACGGACTGCCTGAAAAAAAATGTTCCCACCGCTAAGTCCTGGATTTGCTGCTGGAATCGCTGCCGCAACGGCGTCGCGTGCCTACTTTACCGCAGAAGGCCGGACACCCAATTCTGGGATGTCCGGCCTTTGCGGGCCGCTTCTCTAGGTAATTGCCGTCAGTTAGCGTTGATCGTCCTGTTGATGATCGTCGCCGGTTGTGCCGCTCCGGCGTTGCCATACCCCTGCACGTTGAGGTTGGCCGTCCCCGCGCACGTAGCGGTCGCCGTGGCCGTGCAGGTGGCCGGCGGCGTGTACGTGGCCGTGACGGTGCAGGTCCCGTACGGCGTCGCCGGAGACGCCTGCGTACCGTCGACCGCATTCGCCGGCACCGCGGTGAGTCCCGGGTTGATGGCGGTACCGACGGCGCAGGTGCCACCAACCGCCCAGGTCCCCGTGCCGCCGGTCGGCGTCAGCGTGATCGACGTCGGGACGAACGGCCCGGCATCGGGACTCGCCGCCACCGCCGTGAATCCCGACGGCGGCGGTGTCGGCAGCGGCGGCAGCGTCTGGTTAGCCGGGCACGGTGCCGCTGCCGCCTGGCAGCGGGCGGCCATGTTGGCCACGGTTATCGTGCCGGTCACCGCGGCGACGTTGGGCGGAGTTGCCACCATCGCTGGGGTTCCCGCGCATACTCCCTGGCCAGGACATGTCTGCGCCGCCGGCTCGACCTCGACCGAAGCGATCGAGTCGTGGCCCGTGAGCGCCACTGTCGTATTGACGCCGCCCGCGGTTACGACCAGATTGCCGGTCCTCACCGCCTGCGAAGTGCTGATCGGGTTGAAGACCACGGTCAGCACGCAGCTCTGTCCCGCCCCGAGCGTCACTCCCGCCCCGAGTGGGCCGGTGCAGTAGTCGGGCTGGCTGGCGGGCGCCAGGCTGAAGCTCGACGCGTTGGCGCCCGTGATGGCGACGCCCGACAGCACTAGCGGAACGACATCCGAGTTGGTCAGCACGACATCCTGATCGACGGTCGTCGGGCTGCCATGCGGCACGAACCCGAAGTCGATCAGCAGCGCCGAGGCCGTCAACTGGCTTCCGATCGTGCCGCTCAGCGCGACCGCGCCTGCAGTGGTCGGACTGGTTCTCGGCTTGTCGAAGAAGTCGTATCTCGGAGCGTCGGTGAAGTTGGTCGTTCCTCCACCATTGCTGACGCGACCGATCGCCGACGAACCCGTCGTGATGGCGTAGTTGCCCAGCGGCAGGCCGCCGCCGTAGTTGCCGTTCGCTCCACCCGTGGCCGTCGGATTCGACATCGACAGCGGGCCCCAACGCAGGTTGACCCAGTTGTTGCCCTCGTCCACCGTCGCGACCGGCGTCAGGTTGAAGATCGGGTTGGGCACGGTCGCATCCGAAATCCCCGGCGGCACTGCCCAGCCCGACGCCCCGAACTCCGGCGGCGTGCGCGAACCGTCGCAGTAGAACTTGACGAAGTTCGGGTTGCCACTCGAGTTGCCGCCGCCGATCACCGCCGAACCTCCCGCTGTAAGCACGGAATCCGTCGCAGTCAGCGTGAGCGGGACGCCATTAATGATCGTGGCATGGTTGGTCGGCCCCGTGTCGCCGCGCACGCCGATGTCCCAGTACTGGTTGCTGGCCGTGACGCATGCACCGGTTGTCATCTGGTTCGCAGCCGCCGTCCCGGCAAACGCGTTAAACAGCGAGATCACGTTCTGCTGGTACTGCGAGTTCGGAACACCCGAACCCGTGTTGATGTAATACGAGGCGTTCTGCCAGATGATGTTGTTTTCCAGCTTCGGATACGAGACCAGCCTGCAGGCCCCGTTGATCGCGGCGGTTGCACTGGTGCCCTGGTAATGCCCCGGCGGGCAGACGACGGGTTCCGGAGAAAGATTCGCCAACAACAGCGCGCTGTTCTGCAGCACCACCACTCCGGCCACTTGCGGCGCCGTGCTCGAGGCGCAGCCCGACGCGCAGGTGGACCCTTGCTGGCTGGCCAGCGGAGCACCCAGGGTGTTGAAGAGGATCCCTGACGAGGCCGTGCTGTTGTTGTAGGCGATCGTGTTGTTGATGATGTTCACGTTGGGCGAATCCAGCAGCGAGATCCCACCGCCATCCCATCCGGCGACGTTGTCGACGATGATGTTGTTGGTGACCGTCGCCGAGTTCCACTGGCCCGCATCGTCGGGGAACGTGACCATGTCGGTTCCGTTGACGGCGTTGAACGCGATACCGCCCCCGGTGCCGCTTTCGGCAGCGTTGCCCATGATCAGGTTGGCGTTGATCGTCAGCCCCGGACCGGTGCCGTCGCTCGGCGTGTAGGCATTGGCGATGATATTGGCCTGGCTCCCCAGCGGGCAATCCAGGTCCATGGGGGTGGCGGGTTGGGGGCCGACGGCGATGGGGCAAACAACGTCCACATCGGGAGTGCCATAGACCACAATTCCGCCGCCGTTGGCCGGGATCGTCGGGTTGATGCTCTGGTTGAAGATGATCGTGTTGTGCTCGATGTCACCGTTGGAGCTGAAACCAAGGTGGCCGAGCCCGCCGCCATCTCCGCTGCTCAGATTGCCGCACACCCAGTTGTAGTTGAACTCGTAGTAATCGGCGCCGGTGCAGATGCTGACGCCGCCGTTTCCGGCCGGAGTCGCGGAGAACAGCTCGTCGCCGGTGGAGGAGTTCAACGACACGTTGTTGTTATGGAGACTCACGTTCACGTTCTCGCAGTACGGCAGTATGACGCCGGGGACCGGGCTTTCCTCGCACGAGCCGGGTGCCGCGTTGGTGGCGCTGCCCTGGATGTACGAGGGAGCGAATTCACCCTGGCCGACGTTGATGCCGCCCGCCAGCGTTCCGGCGTTGCTGTAGATGCGGTTGTTGGCGATCTGCAGGTTGTGGTTCCAGCCGTGCAGGAAGATGCCACCGCCACCCTGCGAGCTCTGGGTGATCGTCAGGCCGTCGATGCTCGACGGGTTGCACGAGAAGTTGCTCGGGAACGGATTCGTTCCCGTCGTCGAATCCGTGCACGTGGCGCCACCCGGATTCGTGAACGTGTTCTGCAACAGCGTCGTCCCGGTCGGGAAGCCGCTCAGCAGCGTCGGATCATACGGATTCGACGGGAAGTTCACGCCCTTGCCAAGCACCGTAATGCCCGCGCCTTCCAGCGCGCCCATCAGGGACGGCTCTTGCAACAGCTCCGCCAGGTTTCCGTTGAGCTCTGAGGTCCAGCCCACCACGGCCTCGAGCGGCAAGCGGTCAACTTGAGGGTTGAAGCCGCCCGTACCGCCCACACCGTAGCCGGCGTTCGAGGCGGTGTAGAAGTTCACGCCTGACACGCCCGGTGTCCCCGGCGGCGCCCACGGGCAGCCGACCTTGCCCGTCGGATCGTACGGATTGGCCGGGCTGCCGGTAGCCGCCGTGTTGATGATGGGCGAACCATTCATACCGAGGCCGAACAGGCAGTCGACCTTCTGGCGCCACTGGGTCAGCTTCAGATCACCCGAAGGATGCGTCGTCGCGTCGATCACGCTGGAGGCCGCTCCCACACCCTGCAGACGGACCGGCTTCCACATCAACAGAATCTCGTTGTGGGCAGCCTGGGTTTCCGTTTGACCCGCGGCGCCGGCGGTGCACGCACCTGGCCCGGTCGGGGTCGCGCAGGTCGGGTCGACGATGATCAAGTCGCCCGGCGAAGCCGCATCGATCGCGCTTTGGATCGAGCCCGAGGCAGCGACGTGAGTCGGCGCCTTGCCGCCGATCGTGACGGTCACGGTGTCGATCGAATTCCGGCTCGCAGTGGTTGTGAGCGGGTTGATCTGGGCCGTTCCCGTTGCCCTCTGACCGGCGGTGCCGGCTGAGCAGCCCTGTGCGGTCGTGCAGCTGAACGTCACCGTGGGTAGAGTCGTATATCCCGTGCCGCCACTGGTGATGTTTACAGCCACGACACCCCGGCCAACCACATTGGCGCTTGCCGTTGCGCCGCTACCGCAGTTCGGGCTCGCGGTCGGGCAGCCGAAGGTGACCGTCGGGTTTGTGTAGGGCCCATTGGTGGCGGCATTGCCAATCGTTACCGCCGATACGTACTCGGTGGTGTTGGTCTGGCATGCGCCCCCCGCCGAGCACGGGGCAGTTGCAAGCGCTCTCGTTCCGCCAGCGCCTGCTGCGCTGAAAGTCACCGTGGGCGTGGCCGTAACCGCGTAGTTATTGGTCGTTGGATTGCCGATGGTCACCGAGACTACCCGGCGCCCCAGGTTGGCTGTTGCGGTGGCAAGAGTGGCACCTGCCGGATGGGCCGGAGTAAACGAAATGGTAGGCGCGCTCGTGCAGCCGACGCCTCCAGTGGCGATCGCGACGGCTGTGATTCCTCCCGCGCCGTTTCGCGAGATCGCTCCAGCGGTGGGTTCGGTTGTGCAGCCGCCGAGGGTGAAGGTTGCCGTTGTTGTCGCCGGATAGCCGGAGCCGGCGGAGTTGATTGTCACGTTGAATACCGTGTCGCTGGCCGTAACAACCGTTCCAGTCGCGGCCGTGCCGCCGCCTCCCGCTCCGCTGAAAGTCGCGGTAATGGTCGCCGGGGTGGTGGCCGAGTATCTGCCACCGTTCGCGACCGTCACCGACGCGACGCGCTTCCGCACCGTCACGGTTGCCGTCGCGGCCGTCCCGCCCGTCCCGAGGCCAGTGAAGCCCACAGTGGGCGTGCTCGAATAAGTCCCACCGGCGGTAACCGTCACCGTGCCGATGCTGCCGGAGCCGCCCAGAACGGCGGTTCCTGCCGCGCCGGTTCCGCCGCCTCCCGCAAAGGCGACGGTGGGCGCCGAGCTGTAATGGCCTGGGTTCGTGATGGTCACTCCCGTGACCTGACCGCCCGACTGCGTGGTGGCGGTGTTGATCACCAGTTCGCCGCACAGTGCAGGAGTGGTGGAGGCAGGGCCGCCGTATGTCTGCTGCTGCTGGACCGAGCACGGTGGCACCCCTGAGGGCACGGTGGCCACGATCTGCGTGTCGTTCCAGCTGGTGACCGTTGCGGCTACCCCACCGATCGTGACGGATCCGTTCGTACCGCCGGTGACGGTGGTGGTCTGGTTGCCAAACCCGTAGTGGCGGCGGACCGTCTTCTGATTGTACGGAGCCGTCGTGGCCGACGGGCCGGCGTAGGCGTTGTTCGGCACCATCTGGTCGCCCAGCGCCGTGATCGTCAGCGTGTGACCTGTGCCGGCCGCACTGACCCACGGGCCGATGCCGTCGCTGCTATCGACTTCCTTGATCGCGGGAGTGGTATCCGGATAGGAGCAGTCCACGTTGTTGTAGCCAGCACCCGCGAAAGCGGACGTCGGCACCACCGGCGTATCCAGGTACTGCGTCGTGCCCGGCATGAACGGCAGCTCATAGCAGAACTGGCTGTAGCCCGGCGTAAATGACGGGTCCGTGATCATCTGCCCGAGCGTCGGATTGGTAACGGCCACGCCCGCGGGATTCAGCACGGTCTGCCGCGTATCCAGGATCGGCCCCGGATCGTTCATGCAGACGACCATCATCGTGGGCGAATATCCCGTCGGGTTGGGTGGGTTGACCTCCCAGGTCGAGTAGGTCATCCCGTCGTACGCGCCCCAATGGTCCGCATACACGCGGCTGATCTCGGTGCCGCTGAAGTCCTTGATCGACACGGGCAGGTCGGGCGGCGCGAACTTCTCGCCGAACTGCGGCGAGAACGGGTCGAACTCCGACGTGTAGTCGTCGGTGATGCCGCCGGTGAATTTCGACGCGACGTGGGTCGACGTGAACAGCCAGAACTTGGCGATCGCCCCCATCTGGTCGCTCAAGGTCACTTCCTTGCGATCGCACAGGTGGCGGCTGGCGCCGGCGAACGGCGCGACCTGATGAGACTGCGGGAACAGACCGATGTAGTCGGGCACGACGCGCAGCTCGCCGACGCACGGCCAGGTCGGCTCGGGGACGAATCCCGGCACGATGCTGTTGTTGGGCGCGGCGCCGAAGCTCTGCGTCAGGTTCAGGCCGTTGCCGCTGGCATTGGGGTTGCCGCTGGTTGTGGTGATGCTGGCTCCGGAGTTCACGTTGTAGCCGACGCCGGCCGTCGTGTAATAGGTCGCCACCGACGCCTGGTCGGGCATGATGAAGACGTTGCCCAGGGCGCCGAACTGCTGCGTCGCCGGCGCGATGAAGTTGTCGCCGATCAGGATGTTCTTGTCCTCTTCCTTGACCAGCTCATAGCCGGGAGGCAGGACCACTTCGACCACGTACTTGCCGATCGGCAGCATCGGTTGCCCAGCCCTGTACGCGTCCGCATCCGGAGAGCCGGAGGCTGGAACCGGGTCGCCAACGCAGATCGTGCAGTTGCTGGGCTGGGCGCTCGCCGTGGCGCTGAGGCCTGTTGCGGCAGCAAGGCCGCTCGTCGGCGCCTGGTACGTGAAGTTCTTCGGGCCGGTTACGGTGATCGCAAACAGCTTGGCCGGCGTGTAATCGCCGCTGTTGTACCCGGACGGCGCGCCCGTGATCGTGACCAGGGCTCCCGAAATCAGGCCGGGCGTGGTCGAGGTCGTGACCGTCACCGTGCTGCCGGCTTCGCTGATCGCGGTAATGGTCGCCGAGGTCGTCTGCGGCTTGCCGGTGGTCGGGTTCCTGCTGTTGGTGCTGGGGAACTGATAAATGCCGTCGTATGGCGCCGGCTGCACCTGGTTCCAGTTGTGCATGCCGTCGTAACACTTGTACTGCGCGTTGTTGGGCAGCATGGTGATCGCGGCACCGCCGTGCTGCGCGTTGTAGAAGTCCAGGTACTGCGGCTGGTTGAACAGCGAGAAGAAGAACAGGTCCGGAGTCACGCCCGTGTTGCTGCCCTGGCCCGCGCAGTTCATGTTCGGCATGCCATCGGAGCGGAAGCCCTGGGCCCATTCGTCCCAGCTGCTGGTCTGCGTGGTGTCGACCAGCGTCAGGATCGGCGTAACGCCGTCGGCCGCGAAGCCCTCCTGGTACAGGTTGATCGTCACGTGCGGAATCAGCGACGTCCACTGCGTCTGCACCAGCATCTGCGGATCGTCGAAGGGCCGGGTCGAGGCGTACACCACGTGTCCATGGATGCCGCCGTTTTCGCCCTCGAAATACGGCGCCTTGCCGAACTCCATGAAGCTGAACTGGCCCGGAAAGCCCTGCCAGCCCTCGACCCCGACCCATGGCGGGTCGATGCGGCCCGAGGAGAGCACGGTCGAGCAGGTCGTGGCAAACGGAGCCGTGGTGGCCGTCGTGCACGAGCTGACAGAATCGCTAGCGCTGCCCGCCTGCATCGACTTGCCGGTGCAATCGGCGTTGGCGCAGTAGATCGCGCCCGGTACGCGCAGGCTCGACGGCAGCGAGATCGTCTCGGCCGTGTTGGCCAGGTGCGAGGCGATGGTCGACGTTCCGCACGGCGGGTAGCCGCCGGCGCCTTGCGGCGTGCAGGTAACCGTGGTGCCGGTAGGGCCGCCCGTGCTGCCATTGCCGCCAATGTTGAACGTGGAATTGTCGGCGGGGCCGCCCACGTCATACACCACGTGCGTGCCCGTGTTCTTGTAGCGGGTCACGTCGGTCTCGACCGTGTACCAGCTGAACAGCGGGAAGGTCTCGTTGAAGTTGGCCGTTCCCGTGAAGTCCGTCAGCAGCAGGTTTTCCAGGCTGCCGTCACGCAGCCGCACCGCGACGTTGGCGAACGGAATGCCGGTCTCGTTGGCCTGCGAAACGCCGTCCCGGTTGTCGTCGATGAACGTCCTCGTCTGCAGGTTCGTTTCCCACTGGGTCGTGGAGATGTCGCCGACGTTGGTGGTCTTGGCCGACGTTCCGGCGCTCAGGCGCACCGGGGTCGACAGGCCGTCCACCAGCATGTCGTTCCACTGGTCGAAGACGGTGATTCTCCAGTCGCCATCGGGCAGGCCGGTCAACGTCCACGTTCCATCCGCTGCGCACTTGGTGAATGCGAAATCTTCGCCGTCCGGATCCCCGAAGCTCACGTAACACTGGGTCCAGGCGAACGCATCGTACGACCCGCTGCCGTAGAGGCGTTCATCGGGCGTACGGCTCAGCCGCTCGCCTACGACCCGTCCTGTCACCGTGTTGTTGCAGTTATAAGGTCCAAGGGCCGTGGGGTCCGTGCCGGCGCACACGGCCGGTTTGCGCGCGTTGATGATCGCCGGATTGGCGAAGCCGATGCTGACGTGGAAGCTGGCCGGTCCGTACTCCTGGAAGTAGCTGGGCTCGCCGATCCGGGTAAAGGAATCGTGGGCCTTCTGTCCGTCCAGCGTGTTGGTCTGCAGCCACTCTTCGCCTCTGGCAATCCGGTCGGCACCCGGCGTTGCTATCACGCCCCATCGGCCCGGCATCAGATTGTGGATGACCGCCTGGCCAGCCAGCGGAGACGGGGTCACGCCGTCCGCTTCGTATTCCGGGCAGGTCACGATGAAGCCGGTGATGCCGGTTGCGGTCGGATCGGTCGACAGAGTCTGCGGAGTTCCTCCGGCTGACGGATTTCCCGTCGCCTGCAGCGGATTGTTGACGATCGGGCAGGCGTCCTTTCCGCTGAGCGGATCGATGGTTCCCGCCAAGCCGTTGCTCAGCGGCTGGTTGAACATGTCGAAGCCCATCTGGCCGGTGAAGTCGCCGTTGCCGCCCATCGCGTCCCAAAGGTGGATCTGGAACTGACCCAGGCCGGGCTCGAGGTTGCTGTTCACCCCTCCGGCGCCGCCGGTGGAATCGTGCTCGCCGTTCAGCGGGGCGTCGTCCTCGAACACGAACACCGACAGCTCCGCGGTCTGGTAGGGCGAGGGCTGCGTCTGTGCGGTGACCGCCATCGGCGTCGGCGCGCAAGGCGTTATGGCACCGGTTCCACTTACAGCCGCCGTGCAGGTCACTCCGGTGGTCGGCCAGGTGCAGACCGCGGCAGTCGCCGTCCCGCTGGCACTAAAAGCAGTTGCCGCGCAGGACACCGCCGGAACCGGCGTGCCGCCCATGCCGTGGCCAACCCCATTGGCGCCGTAGAACGGGTCGGCCGCGTCGCCCGGGAACACGGAGAGGTAATAGCGCTTGCTCGGATCCAGAGCGATCTGGCCGGGATCAATCCACGCGAATCCCCCGCTGCTCGTTCCGTCGCCGCCGTCCTTCCGGCACACGCCGTTGCCGACATCGCACACCGCTGGGCCGTGCGTCCCGGTGGCCGGATTGAAGACATATTGCCCGTATTCGCACGACTTCGGCCCGGTACAACCTTGCGCCACGTACGGCATGTAGCTGGTGTGGAAGTTCAGCCCCAGCGACGGAACGATGCCCGTCGTGGTGCCCAGCCCTGGAATGTTGGCGGTCGGGCAGCCTGCCGGCGGCGGGTTGGTGGTGCAGTTCGGGTCGACGTAGAACGTCCGGTCTTCTTCGATGATCCAGCGGTAGTCGCCCGCGTTGTTCAAGCCACCGGTCAAAGGCTGCTTGGTGGAGCCGTCGAGGACCGTCACGACGAGTCCGCTGCCTGCCGGGAAGGTGATGGTGGCCGTCACAGGGCTGGCGATCGAGGTTCCTTGCGAGTTCTTCGCGAGGAACGTGAAGCTCGCCGGACAACCGCCGGCGGTCTTGCAGGGGGTCGAAGCAGTCGCCGTGAAACCACCGGCAGCGTCCCCGACCACCGAGAGCCCCGTCCCCGGGGTAAAGGTCGTTGCGGTCAGCGGATATCCCGCTGCGTCCTTGCAGCCCGCGAGCACGCCCGGAGGCTTGACGGCGATGTAGCTTGCGGTCGCGGCGCTGAACGCGCTACTGGAACAGGTGATGCCGCTGGCCGCTTCGACCGTCGCCGCGGCGAGCGTGACCGTCGCGCAGATGGTCGTCGTGCCGTTGGCGCAATAGCTGAACGAGTCTGACGTGGCGGTCGAGGTGCCCGGCGCGTACGCGAACGTACCATTCGCCATCAGGGTCACGGTGGCGCCGCTGGTCAACGTCATCGTGGTCGCGGGGGCTCCTCCAACGGTAGTCGCGCCGACGCAGCCGGTGGTAACGGTCGCACTGCACGCCGTGCCGGAAATCTTCACGCCGTACACATTGACGTCGTTGGCGATCACACCCTTGCTGGGATCGGAGACCGTGTAGGGCTGACCCGCGAGCAGGCCGTTGTACGTGTCCGGATTCGCCGCAGCTCCCGCCGCACCCGCGGCGAACGCGCCGCCCGTCGGCAGCGCCGCGGCATTGGCGCCGGCACCGATGTACGCGAGCATGCCCGCGTCGCGGTTGACCTGGTTGCCTGACAGGCTCAGCTCGCGGTCGTAGACCGGCAGCGCGGTGGTTGCCGCGGTCGGCGCGTTGATCATCACGTCGTAAGTCTTGCCGGCCGCCATGAACACTTCGCTCTGCACGTGCGGCGCGCCCGGCACCGGGTTGCCGTCTTCGGCGATCAGCGTGAAGCCGTTCACCGTGGCGGAAGCGCCCAAATCGCCGAAGCCGGTCGTCTGCGACCCGACGATCGACGGCACGTGCATCTTCAGGCCCGCGTTGACCATCCGCACCAGGACCGTGCCGCTGGTCACCGTAGCGGGCGCGGCCGCGAACAGCGAAGCGCCGGCATTGGTCCCGCTGAACGCGACCCCGTTGATCGTGTAGTACACCGGCAGATAGTTGACCGCCGGCGGATAGCACTGGTTGTAAGTCGTTGAGCTGGCATTGCCGCAGCCGCCCGCCTGGCCGGACCACACCATCGTCTCGTTGAAGCTCGCGGTGTTGACGGCCGTATTGACCGCGCCGTTCTGGACCGGATCGATTTCGCCGAACAGCAGTGGAAGCTCGGCGCTGTACGTGACGGCAGGAGTCGTCCCTACGGCCGGATAGGCGGTACCCGCCGCCGACGCGGTGGGCGCCGTCGTCACGACCAGCACGCCGTACAGGCCCATCGGCCCCTGGATCGACGGGTGCGTGCCCGATTCGATCAGGTACGTGCCGGGCTGCAGGTTGCTCCAGGTCAGCGAGGCACACCCGGTGACGGCAGTCGTGCTACCCGCGGCGGCAGCGGTGCACGTCGGTGCCGTCGTGGCGGGAATGGCCGACACTTCGGTGCCGAACGACTGCACACGGTTGCCCTGCGGCGGCGGCGTGAAGTTCGCGCCGGTCTGCATGGACCACGTGATCGAGGTTTGCCCCGCATGCGTGGGGCTCCCAACGGTGGTCGGCGTCCCCAAACCTCCGCCCAGCTGGCCGACGATCGTCAGCGAGGTGGGAATCGCGTTCGCGCTGGCGCCGGCCGTTGTCGGCAGGAAGCTCAGGTTGTTAGTCAGGTTGATCTGCAGGCTGGTGGCACCGGCCGTGTTCACCGGAACCGTGATCACCACCGGCGACCAGGCCGACCCCACCGTGTAACCGGTCGGCGGAGTCGTGTTCAGCAGCTGCACCGCTGGGTTGAGCGCGGTACAGGTCGCCGTCGTCGTGCCGCCCGCGGCCGCCCCGCAGGTGTAGCCCCACATCGGCACTGCGGTGCCATCGGGCAAGGTGGTGGTCGACGGACCCGCGGTCAGGTTGATCACCTGCTGCGCGTGCACCGCACCGCCTGCCAGAAGAAGAACCGAAGCGGCCAGCCCCGATTTGATCAGAGCGACTTTAAAGAAATTGGATCGCATTGCGGTTCTCCTCCTACTGCGATTCGTCGATAACGAACTCACGGGAATCCACCAGCATCATCATCAGCTGGCCGCCCGGGAATACGTTGTTGGTCGTGATCTCGCGCTCGTTGTGCGAGTGCCACATGAAGGCCCAGCCGCGCTCGTTGGCCGGATTGGCCTGTATGTTGCTCGGCTGCAGGTTCGAGCAGTTGGGCGTCGGGTTGGTGCCGGCCGGCGCGGCGACCGTCGTGCCGGTCACGCAACCCTGGCCCGCCGGGTTGTTGTCGTTGCGCAGCGTCGTGTCGGCGCGCAGCGTCGCGTCCGGGCCGAAGTAGGGGGTGCCGCCGTACCAAGCGCCGTTGGCGAAGATGTTCGGGTTGGGCAGTGTCGCGGGACCACCGCTCGGCACGTCGCCGAACGGATTGGCCTCGACCGGCTTGTTATGGTCCTGGCACCACTCGTAGTAGTTGACCGCCTGGGTCACCCCAGCAGCTGCAGGCCCGGCGTAGGTCGTATCCATCGGCCCAAAGCCGGTGTTGTAGCCGTAGGCATCCGCCGTGCAGGGGGGATCGCCCAGCGGATCCTTCGACGTCGGGTTGTGCCCGAACATATCCCAGTTAAGTCCCCGTCCGGAGAAGTAGAAGATGCCGTCGAAGGCCTGGCCCGGCGTCGTGTCCGTGTTGAACATCAGAAGGCCGGCCAGAGCCTGCCCGTCCGGTGTCAGAACCAGATTGCCGTCGCGCGCCAGGATGCGGACGTGATTGGCGTGCTCGTGGAACGGGTGCTGCCAGCGGCCCTGGCCGATCACGCGCAGCAGCACCTGCTCGCCCGGATGCATGTGGGGATTGCCGTTGTAGGGCTGGTGCGGGTACACGCCGTCGTAGTTCGGGTCCATGTCGTCGGGCATCGAGCGCCCGTTGATCAGGAAGTAGCCCGGGTGATAAGGCTCGGTCGGCACCTCGAGCTTGCATCCGATCGCGCCGGCGGTGCAGGCCCCCTTGGCCGTCACCTGCGCCAGCGCCTGCCGGTGAATGTTCAGGTCCATCTCGGACCACTGGAACAGGTACTCGCGGTCGTAGCAGGTCTTCGCGTGGTTGTACGCGGCTCCTGCGCCGCCCGTGGCGTTGGCCAGCCGGAAATTCGGCTCCTTCCAGTAGGTCTGCGCCGCCATGTTCTGCTTCGGCAGCGGCCCGGTGCAGGCGGTAGGAATGGTCGACGGCAGCACGATCAGCGCCCCGTACATCCCCATCTCGATCTGCAGGTCACCCTGCGTGCCGCTGTAGTAGGCGTGCGTGCCGGGGGCCGAGGCCACGAAGGTGTAGGTCACCGAGCCTCCGGGAGCCGCCTCCTGCGTCAGCAGGCCCACAACACCGCCCGAACCCGGGTTGATCTGAGCGCCGGCCGGCACAGTCGCAGACCCTCCACTAGCGTTGGCCAAACCGATCGCTGCGACGGTGTACTGAAACGTGGTGGAGGAGACCCCCGTGATCGTGAAGGTGCCGTTATAAGCGGCCGAGGCTCCGGTCGCCGTGCCGCCACCTGTATCCGCGGCAGCCCCCGCTGCTGCTGGGTCGAGGTAGGTAAAGGTCGTGGCGGTCGGGACCGTCGCAATCGTAAAGGTGCCGCTGTACGGGGACGAGGCGGTTGTCAGCGCGACCGTTACGCTCGTGCCGGCCGTGAAACCGGTTGGCGCTGTTGTCGTGATCGTGACGTTGCCGCTCGCGTCCGCAGAGGCAGAGACGATCGTTGCTGCCGGCGCCGTCACCCCAGTCACGGTGACTTGGTCCCCAGCGGCGAAAGTGTTCGCCGCAGTGATGGTCACCATGTTCCCGCTTTCGCTGGCCGACGTGATCGTTGCCGAGGCGCCGCCAGCCGGGGCCGCGGTCGTACCTGCCGAGACGTTGAACCCGGGAAACAGGATCGACGTGTTGCCTGCCGCGGTGGGCAGGCTGTTGGTCAACGTTACCGTGACCGTCTGCCCTTCGGTGACGACCAGCGTCGGGCCGGGGATCTGCATCGTCGAGCAAGTCGGCGGGGTGCCCCCGCCACCGGGGATTGCCGCCAGCGCGGTCGTCAGCTCATGCGGGACAAAGTCCGGAGTTGAACCGGCAGCACAGCCGTAGCCCCACGAATACACCTGGTTGCCGTCCGGCTGGTTGATGAAGGCGTCGGCTGCGGTCAGGTGGAACGTGGCCGAGTTGGCGGTGCTTGTGCCGGTGATGCCGGGCGCGGCGGCGTGCGCCGCGGCCGCCCACGTCAGTGCCGCCGCCGCGGCCAAGGGGAGCAGTCGCTTCATGGAAATCGCCTTTTGCGTGATCGTTGTGCTCATTGCCGCATCCCCTAGTTGACGTGGATCTCGCTCATCATTCCGCCGAAGTTCTCGGCGTCGTTTGAGAGCTCATCCAGGTTCGGCGTGTACAGGAAGTAGGTGCCGGTCGGCATTGGGGTCGCGGCGAGCCCGGTCGTCGCATTCGTCCCCGTGCAGTTATCGAAATTGACCCGGTTCTGGCAGGTGTCCAGGATCACATCGAGCGACTCGCCGCCGCCCAGCGTGATCGAGTTGGCGTAGTAGTCCGTGTTGTGGCCTTGCTGGTCGCGCAGCAGCTTGGCGTTCCAGCCGATCACGTGCATCCGGATGCCGATCGAGGCCAGCGTGTGGTACTCGCTCACGCTCAGGTTCACCAGGCGCAGCAGCGCCTTGCCGCCGGCCGGAATGTTGATGATCGTGTTCATCGGCTGCGAGTAGTGCGCGCGCCCATCGGACGACACGGTCTGCTGCGGGCCGGCCGACACCGTGTCCGGATAGCTGCGGCCGTTCAGCAGGAAGTACTTGTCCTTCATGTCGACAAATGCTTCGGGGTTGAACGTCATGCCCACGAAGTGGAAGTTCGGATCGAAGCCGTGCATCTGGATCGGGTATTCGACGTCGTATTGCGTCGAGCCGTCGCCATCGTTGTAGGCGTACATGTAGTTATGGCCTGCATTCGGATGGCCCAACGGATACGTCCCCTGCGCCGCGGTGTTAACCGTCGCCGGCATCGTGGCCGAGCACAGGATGTCAACCGACGGGTTGCACGCCGTGCGCAGATCCGTCACCGGGGTCGCCGTCGGCTCGCCGATCCCGTTCTGGTAGCCCAGATACGTATAAAGGGCCCCACCCGACGGAACGCGGTCCTGGCGCGGGCGCACATACAGCTGCCCCACCATCCCCATCTGCAGGTGCTCCGGCGGCGTGATGTGGCAGTGCCAGAAGTAGGTGCCTGCGTCCGGCGCCAGGTAGTAGTACGTGAAGCTGCCGCCGATATTGATCGCCACCGACGCGTCCGGCACGCCGTCATAGAAGGACGAAGCGTTCGGATAGCCGTGGAAGTGGACCGTGTGCTGCTCGAACAGGTCCGGCCGCATAATCATCCCGACGTTGGTCAAGGTCAGGAAGAACTCGTCGTCCTCATCGAATGCCATCAGCGGGGCGGGGATGTTGCCGTTCATCACGCCCACGTCCATGATCTGGCGCGGATCGACGTGGCCGTCGAGGGCGGTGGTGTATCCCTGCATCACAGGGCAAGGCGCGGGCGTGCCCGCGGCGGTCGCAGCCGCGTTGCCCGCAAGGCAATCGGCATCCGGAATCAGCCCGACGGCGCCGTTGTAGGTGAAGGTCGATCCGGTGCCGGTGGCTGGGTTGTATGCGCCGCCGTTGCCCTGCACGTAGGCGCCGCCACCGGACGCACCGTCCGTCGTGGCTGGATCGCCAGGCAGGGCGGTGCCGTTGCCGCCTACGCCCGCGTACACCACGTTGAACACGCTCGGAGGCTCGGTGCCGGCGTTGGCGCTGAAATGACCGTCGGCGGCGCCGGAGGCGATATTCGCCAGCCCCGACAGCGGCCCGAACGAGAACATGAACGTCTGCGTGCCGTCGGCCATCGTGGCGTAACCGTCACCGCCCGAGATCTGCTGGCACTTGATGGCGCCGTTCACGGTGGTGACTGTCGGTGTTGCGAAGCCCTGGGGGCCGGTCGTGTACTGCGTCGGGCCGAGGTAAGGGGGTTGCAACGCGTTGTTGACGCCGGTGTTCGTCGGGTCCGGGTGCGTGATCGTGCTGAACGGACATTGCACTCGAAAACTCTGCGCCCCGGCCGGCAGCGCAACCAGAAGCAACAACGCGGCGGCCCCGCGAAGACACAACTCAAATCTGGACATGTCACCTCCCGCCAGGACAAATGACGACTTCACGGTTTTTGAAAACTCTCTCCGCATACAAACTCCTCCCACCCGAAGGCACCGGCCCGCGTTTCGCAATCGCCGGCTCCACCTGTAGGGCGGTGCCAACGTGACTGCGCGGTGCCTTTCCGTTTTATGGCGCCTACTGACTCACCAATGGGCGGTACACTAAAGTGGAACGATTGGTGATTACATGCTTGGAAGCCAGCGGAACGGGGGGCGGGTTTTACCTACTCTTAACCCTGTTCCGCTCAATAACAGCCGGAAGACGGGGGGGTGATGGGCGGGTGGAGCGCGGATCCACGAAGCCCGCTCGTCCAATTTTTATGTATTTAAATCAATTAGTTGCAGAAATCTATGTGACGACCGCCCAAAGCAAACCTGCGCCTCGGCAGGCGGGTTAAGCCTACCTAACCGTGCGAATGGGTAATCCTTCGAACACGGAACTC
>Ga0210401_10000684_pt1 | contig 41265 bp, 28 predicted proteins | sample IncBWH32MmetaG_FD_150866 | JGI IMG/M metagenome (GOLD analysis project Ga0210401, IMG submission 150866) | Forest soil microbial communities from Barre Woods Harvard Forest LTER site, Petersham, Massachusetts, United States - Inc-BW-H-32-M | ecosystem: Environmental > Terrestrial > Soil >... | reverse complement strand
ATGTGCCTTGCAAGATGCCCTGCGAGCCGATGTAAATCCAGCTGCCGGCGGTCATCTGGCCGTACATCATCAGCCCGGCGCGATCGAGTTCGTCGAAATGTTTCCAATCGCTCCAGTGGCCGACGAGGTTGGAATTGGCGATCAGCACGCGCGGGGCATATGTGTGCGTGCGAAAAACTCCGACGGGCTTGCCGGATTGGACTAGCAAGGTTTCGTCATTTTCCAGCGCGCGCAGCGAGGCCACGATCGCGTGGTAGCAATTCCAATTGCGTGCCGCTTTGCCGCGGCCTCCATACACAATCAAGTCTTCCGGCTTCTCGGCGACTTCCGGATCGAGGTTGTTCATCAACATGCGCAGGGCGGCTTCCTGCTGCCAGCCCTTGCAGGAAACAGCGGCGCCGCGAGGAGCGCGCACGGGTTGGTAGCCAGCGGCTTCTTCAGTGGCTAGCTTGGACATTCGAGTTTCTCCCCGGTTATCTTAGCGCAGACCGACGGACGGGACGAAGAACGAAACGCGGCGCTCACCGAAAGCGTCGTAGTATAGGGGGAAGGCCGATCGCGTTGCGTGGTGGTTTCCTATACGTTAGAGTTGCATAAGCGCACATGGACTATCCTTCGCTGAACAAACTCTTCCTCGAAGCAGTCGATCGTCACGCAAACCCTAAAGCACAGATATACAAAACGGCTGGCGGCTGGGAATCTTTTTCCGCGCAGGAAATGCTGCGACGCGTGGCGGGTTTGTCGAAAGCGCTCCGCGAACTGGGAATCAAGGCCGGCGACCGCGTTGGAGTGTTCGCTCCGAACTGTCCGGAATGGCATGTGGCGGATTTCGCGATCACTGGACTGGGCGCCGCGAGCGTGCCGATTTATTTCAACGAGTCGGCGGACCGCCTGGTTTACATCCTGAACGATTCCGGCGCGCGTATCGTGTTTACTGCGGGAGAAGCGCAGGCGCGAAAGATTGCGGAAGCGCGAACTCGCATACCGACGCTCGAAAACGTGATTTCCCTGGCTCCGCCATCCGACCTGCGCGGAGACATTTTGCGTTACGAGACGTTGATCGCGACGGTCGCAGACGCCGATGTGGCGGAATACCGGCGGTGGTCGGCGGAGGTTGCCGGTAATACGCTTGCCACCGTTATTTACACTTCGGGGACAACGGGCGAGCCAAAAGGCGTCATGCTGAACCATTCGAACCTCAGTTCGAATGCAATTGATTCGATCAAGGCGTATGAGTTTTTCCCCGGAGACGTCGCGCTGGAATTTTTGCCGCTGGCGCACGTGTATGAACGGACGGTCGGCTACGCGTACCTTTTTCGCGGCGTTTCCATAGCATACGTGGCGGCGATCGAAGAAGTGGCGCAAGCGATGCTGGAAGTGCATCCGACGACTTCCGCCGCGGTTCCGCGATTCTTCGAGAAGATGTACGCGAACATTTTGGAAAAAGGGCATCACGAAACAGGCCTGAAGCGGAAGATCTTCGATTGGGCATTGCATGTGGCGGCAGAGTCCGTGCCCTGGCGCGCTTACGGCAAAGAAGCCTCGGCCGGTTTGAAATTGCGCTGGAGTATCGCGGACCGCCTGGTTTATTCGAAAATTCGCGCGGGATTGGGCGGACGCATTCGCTCGTTCTGTTCGGGCGGAGCGCCGCTCGCGCCGGAACTCGCGGAATTTTTCTGGGCTTTGAACGTCCCGGTGTATCAGGGCTACGGGTTGACCGAGACCGCGCCCGTAATTTCGGCCAACGTTCCGAGAGCGAATAAAGTGGGGACGGTGGGGCGTCCGATTCCAGGAGTGGAGGTGCGCATCGCGGAAGATGGCGAGATTCTGGCGCACGGGCCGAACGTGATGCAGGGCTATTACCAGAAGCCCGACGCCACGCACGAAGTGCTTTCGGATGAGGGGTGGTTTCGCACCGGGGACATCGGAAGAGTCGATGAAGACGGTTATCTGATTATCACGGATCGAAAGAAGGAACTGCTGAAGACGGCGGCGGGGAAATTCGTCGCGCCAGCGCCGATTGAAAATATGCTGAAGACTTCTCCCTACATCACAAATGCGATCGTGGTGGGTGACAAGCGAAAGTTCGTTTCGGTGCTGATCGTGGTGAATTTGGTTGGAATCGAAGCGGAAGCAAAAAAGCAGGGGCGCGATTTTGCGACGGTCTCGCAGGCGATTTCCGATCCGTGGGTGCGCGATTTGATATCGCGCGAGGTCGAGCGACTGACGGCTCCGCTGGCGCAGTACGAGAGGCCGAAGCGTTTCGCGCTATTGGAGCAGGATTTCACCTACGCGAGCGGCGAGTTGACCTACACGCTGAAAATGAAGCGGCGCGTGATCGAACAGCGTTACCAGGATTTGATCGCGCGGCTGTACGCGGACGTGGAAGAGCCGCGACCTCAACACCTGGCGTGAGCGCCGCGTTTCTTGGGGAAGCGTTACAATAGATTTGGGGAGTAGAGATGCCTGACCAACTGACGATTGCCGGACGGACTTTTAACTCGCGCCTGATCCTGGGGACCGGGAAGTATCGCAGCTTCGCGGAAATGCGGCGTGCACATGAAGCATCGGGCGCGGACATGGTGACGGTAGCGGTGCGGCGCGTGAATCTGACCGACAAGTCCAAGGAATCGTTGCTCGATTACATTGACCGCAAGAATTTTTTCATTTTGCCGAATACCGCGGGGTGTTACACCGCGGACGAAGCCGTGCGCACGGCGCGGCTGGGGCGCGAAGTGGGCTTGTCGGAGTGGGTCAAGCTGGAAGTGATCGGAGACCAGCAGACTTTGTTCCCGGATACGGAGCAATTGATCAGCGCGACGAAGACACTGGTTGCCGAAGGGTTCGTCGTGCTGCCCTACACCAACGACGATTTGATCGCCGCGCGCAAATTGATTGATGCCGGTGCGGCCGCGGTGATGCCTTTGGGCGCGCCGATTGGCTCCGGCATGGGAATTCAGAATGTCGCCAACCTTCGGATTTTGCGCGAGCGGATTACCGAAGTTCCGCTCGTCGTCGATGCCGGCGTGGGGACCGCCTCGGACGCGGCACTGGCGATGGAACTCGGCGCGGACGGTGTTTTGATGAATACCGCGATCGCAGAAGCACAAGATTCCGTGCTGATGGCGGAGGCGATGGGATCGGCCGTGGAGGCGGGACGCAAGGCGTTCTTGGCCGGACGCATTGAGAAGAAATTGTACGCCTCGGCCTCGAGCCCGCTGCACGGAGTGGTCCGATAGTTTGCGCGTACATCGGAGGGTTCGTAGCGGCGGTCTTTTAGGCCCACAGCGGTTGTTGCGGCGACATCGGTGGCACTGAAGTGCGCCGCTACAACTGCAACATCATCGGAACAATATATGCCAGAGGATGTCCACCAGCGCGTGGACAAGTGCGGCTGGAAACAGCGACTTTGTTTTCATCCAGGTGTGACCGTAGAACAGGCCCGCGATGGTCGCGAGCGTGACGTACTTCCAATTTGGATACGGCGCGTGGAGGATGTGCGACAATCCGAAGATTGCTGAGGCTAGAACCAAGCCGGTCCACTGATTTCTGAACGTCCGCGAGAGCAGATTCTGCAGGATGCCGCGAAACAAGAATTCCTCAGGCCACGCCGTAAAAAACAAAATCCCGATGATTGTGAGAGGCAGGGAACGCAGCCGCGCGGCGGATGGATCATAGACGAGGAAGCCGATGCGGATGCCGATGGCTACCGCGATCGCCGCGAAAATGCCGAAATGGAGAAGCACGTTTCCTGCGAAGCCGCGTCTCCATTCGATGGCGTAGCCGACTCCTTCCAGGCGGCGCAGCAGGACGAAGGCAGCGACCCCCGTGCTTAAGGCGAGAAGTATTGTGAGCGTGTGCGTCAATTGCACTGGATACGGGAACAGGCGATACATCCAGCGGAATTCGACCGGGAGCCAGACGATGATCACGGCAGCGAAGTCGGCCCACGTGCCCGGCGGCTTGCCTGTGCTACTTGCGACCAGCAGGGCGGGCAACACCGCGTAGGCAGCGCCGATCAGCGCCATTTTCCAATTGGTCGTGACGCCAACCGTATAAATCAGCACGGCGAAAAGCGGAATCAGCGGTGCGAGAACTCCTCCATGTTCGCCGAGCGATTGGCGCCCTTGGTCGAGAATGCTGGGGGACGCGAGAAATAATTCAAAGGCGAAGAGCACTGCCGCAACGCCGAGTGCCAGCGCAAATGCGCGGCCGCCGTAGCCGAGACGCATCCCCGCAAATCCAGCGAGGATGACGATCGCAGCCCAGATGCCGGCCGCAGTCGGCAGATTCATTTGCCAGGATTTGGAGTTGGTCGCCACCGCGAAGGATTTTACTGAAGTGCGGATAGGTCATGCGAAGAACTTCGGAGGTGGCGTGGTTCTCGTTTTCTAGGTTGACTAAGTACGCTGATCGGCAATTGAGCCTTGCAGTCGTCGCGCTTGCGCCTACGTTACTTGCGTTTCGTAATGATCTCAGCCGTGTAAGAATCGAGATCATCCAGAGCTTCGTCACTTACCGCTTCAAACGTTGCCGTCTGGCCTGCCGCAGGGATTCCTCGGTCGCGGTAGCTGCATTCCTAGGTTGATTCCGTGCGACGATCTTGTTTCGCTGAAGTAGTTCACCTGCGTATGTCTTAGAGGCCCCAGGCTTGGTAGCATCAACTGAAAACTCCGCAATGGTTTTGTCCGCAGCAGATGTTTGGGCATACCACAGTAGCAATAGCAGACTCTTTTCGGCGGTCACGTCAGCCTCGCCTTGCAGCCGCTCAATCGCCGACCGGAGCCAAAATCCTGATTGGTGGGCAACAGCATATATGTGACACTTGCTGACACGCCATCACGATTGGGGAAAACAAGACAGCAAGAACCCAGCAGCGCTTTGAAACCTTCATATCTGTCCCAGTGTCGGTAATTTCGTAGGTACGAAACTACAGCGGAAATAAGAACCGCGCAACGGTCGCAGGAGCAACGCGGAACTTCAGTGGCAAGAACGGGAGCACGACTGAGAATCCTAGTAACTGGAATCAGTGCTCGAGTAAGCGCGGTTGGCCCAAAGCGTCGCGTTGAGAGACTTTCTTTAAGGTTTCGGCCGCGGTGATTCTTGTGCGATTCTGATGCGGCTCAACGGCATGGCTGCATCTCCACAACAGGGACGGTTCACCTTCATTGATTGGCTGCGCGGGCTTGCCTGCGTACTGATGTTCGAAGTGCATTCGTACGACTCCTGGCTGAACGCTTCCGCGCGCGCGACGCATTTCTTCAAGTGGTCGCAGCTCAGCGGCACGCTTCCCGCGCCGCTGTTTCTTTTTCTGGCCGGTGTTTCCTGCGCCCTGGTGACGGCCAAATCGCGCAAGAAGGGAATTCCCCCGAATCAAATCGCACGGACGATGATCCTGCGCGGATTGGAAATTCTCGCGCGCGGCTATCTGTTTCGCTTGCAGGAATATTTACTGGGGCTGCCTTGGGCGCCGTGGACCGACCTGCTGCGCGTGGACATCCTGAACACGATTGGGGTTTCGATTGTGCTGGTGGCGATTCTTTGTCGGCTGGCGCAGTCGCGGACGGCAAGCATTGCGCTCGCCCTCGGGGCCACGACGGTGATCGCGTTGGCTACGCCGCCGGTTTATACCACGTGGCGCCCACGATGGCTTCCATGGTTTTTGGAGTCCTACCTCAATGGAGTCCACACTTTCAAATCGCCGCAGCCTTGGCTGTTTCCGATTTTTCCGTGGACGGGCTTCGCATTTGCGGGACTGGCGGTGGGATTGTTTCTTTTTGGCGACTGGGCCACGAAGAATCAGGCGAAAGCGGTCGCGTTATTGGGCACTGCGGGAATTGTGGTGTTTTATCTTGCAGCGTGGCTTGATGCGCGGCCGGCGCAGATGTTCGCCGTCTACGACTACTGGCACACCAGCCCTAACTTTTTTCTGGCGCGAGTGGGCATCATGCTGGTTTTGTTTCCGGTGAGTTACGGGTGGTGCCGCTGGGTGGTGTCGCGGATTCGGTTCAGCCCGGTCGTGCAGCTGGGCCAGACTTCGTTGCTGGTTTATTGGGTGCACATCGAGTTTGTCTACGGTCGTTTTTCGATCCTGCGGAAGAATATGCAGTCCATCCCCATGGCGACGCTTGGTTTTCTGCTCATCACCGCGGCGATGGTCTTGCTGTCGGTGGCGCGCACGCGGGTGAAAGGCCACGGCGCGGAAGTGCTGGCGTGGTTCCGGCGCACGTTGCGGCCGGTTGCCGAAGAGTCAGAGTCAAAAGACTTAACATCAGAGGACACAGCAGAGAAAGGCGCTGCAAAGCCGGGTGGAATTGCCTAGGGCTTTTGCGCAGAACAGGGTTGCTGTTGCGGTGCTGGATGCGTGGGATCGCTAGATCGTGGCTGGGTCTTGAAAATGTATTCGCCGGGGCGCGCGAGGCCCATATCCTCGCGGGCGATACATTCGATGGTGGCCGGATCGGTTTTCAGGTCCTTCACGTGGTTCTGCAGAGCCTGATTTTCTTTGTCGAGTTGGTTGATTTCTTCCTGGATTTTGCGTGCTTCCACCTGCGAACGATGCATTGCCAGGACGCCGTGGGTGCCGAAGATATCCTGCAGGAGCAACAAGGCGAAGCCGGCGACCAGAAACCAATTCATGTTTCGGCGCAAAAAGCTGCCGAGCTGTTTGGTAAAGCTTTCGCGCGGATTCGGCGTAGCTGCTTCACGCTCTTTCGTTGAGCGCCTTTTTGTGTGCCGCTTCTTCATTTGGTGATCCACGCCCGCGCGTCCTCTGCCAGTTTTTCTGAGGCAGCAGGTTTTGCCGCTTCAGCATAAATCCTGACGACCGGCTCGGTGCCCGAGGGACGGATCAAGAGCCACGAGCCATCGTCGAATATCAATTGCAAGCCGTCGGTGCGATCCGTCTTGGCCACCTGCCGCCCCGCGAATTCGTTGAAGTTCTCGCGCAAGCGCTCTGGCAACTTCGCCTGCGTTTCCGCAGGAAGATGCAAATTTTTGCGGATGGGCCAGAATTCGCCCCCGACTTTGCGGAAAAGTTCGCGAAGCTGGTCGCCTAACGATGTGCCGCGCGCCGCAATCATTTCCGCCACCAGCAGGCATGCGAGGATGCCGTCCTTTTCCGGCAGATGGCCGCGGATGGTCATGCCCGCGCTCTCTTCGCCGCCGAGCGCAATCTTATCCTGGCGGAGCAGCGGACCGACATACTTAAAACCGACCGGCGTTTCGTAAACCTTAACTCCATGCAGGCGCGCGACGGCGTCCAGCAAGTGGGTGGTGGCGACGCTGCGGTGCGCGCCCAGCTCCCAGCCGCGCGTGTCGAGCAGGTAGTCGAAAACGAGGCCCAAAATGTGATTGGGCGAAACGAAAGAGCCGTCGCGATCGAGGATGCCGAAGCGGTCCGCGTCGCCGTCGGTGGCGAGACCGGCGAGTGCCTTTTTTTCGATGACGAGTTTCTTCAACGGACCAAGATTCTCTTCCGAAGGGTCCGGGCCGGAGCCGTCGAAAAGCACGTCTCGCTTGGTGCGGATGGATTCGACGGTCATGCCGTGATCGGTGAGGATGCGATCGAGCCAGCCCGCGCCGCAACCGTGGATGGCGTCATAGGCGAAATTTCCCTTGGCCTTGCAGAGAACATCGAACCGAATCATTTTTTCCAGCTGCGCGAAATAGGGGCCGCGCGGGTCGACTCGCTCAAAATCGTTTTCCATGTCTTGAAATGGAACTTCGTCGTCGGGAAGTGCGGCGGCGCGCTTTTCGATGTCTTTCGTGATTTCCGGAAGAGCCGGGCCGCCATCGGGTCCGGAAAATTTCAGCCCGTTGTATTCAGCCGGGTTATGGCTGGCGGTGATATTGACGCCGCCATCGAATTTATTGTGGATGATGGCATGAGCGAGTACGGGGGTCGGCGTCGGCTCGGGGCAGAAGACGATCCGGCATCCATGTTTGCGCATGACGGTGGCAGCGGTGCGCGCGAACTCCGGCGAAAAAAAACGCGTGTCGTGGCCGACGATAATCTGGGGAGACTTTTTCCCTGCGCTGACGTGTGCCGCGACAGCTGCGGAAGCACGGCGGACGCCCGGAAACGTAAAATCGTCGGCGATGACGCCGCGCCAACCAGAGGTGCCGAAATGGATCGTTTGTTTCGTCACGGGCGCCTATTGTATCGTGGCCTGGAATTCAAACTTACGAAAGAATGCGACGAGTCGCAAGAGTAAAGGCGAGCCAGCGAAATTCGATGACCGATAGAATCGTAGTGTTGGTGACTTGCGGGTCGCGAAAGGAGGCGCGGAAGATCGCGCGGGCGTTAATCGAGCGGCGGCTGGCGGCGTGTGTCAACGAGATCGGCGCTTTGGTTCGGTCGACCTATCGCTGGAAGGGCAAAGTGGAATCCGCGAAGGAGTTTCTGTTGGTCATCAAGACGACGAAGAAGCGATTTGCGGGCTTACGTGAGGCCATACACGAATTGCACAGCTACGAGGTGCCGGAAATCATCGCGCTGCCGATTGTGGAAGGTTCGCGCGCGTATCTGGATTGGATTGCTGACTCGGTAAAGCTCGCACGTAGGGTTTAGAGTTCGTAGCGGCGGCCTTTAGACGGCCATGGTTTGGCGCCGTTCCGGGCCTGGCGCACTGAAGTGCGCCGCTGCAAATGCAATTCCAACGCGCTTCTGGCTAAATTTTCGCAAGAGCTTGATCGAGATCGGCGATCAGGTCTTCCACGTCTTCGATGCCAACCGATAGGCGCACCAGCCCCTGTGTGATTCCAATCTGCATCTGAATGTCCGGCGGAATGGACGCGTGGGTCATCAGCGCGGGCAGGGATATGAGAGTTTCAACGCCGCCGAGGCTTTCGGCGAGCGAGCAGAGCTTCACGTGATTTAGAAAATTCTTGGCCGCATCGAGTGACCCGAGGTCAAAGGAGATCATGGCGCCGAAGCCGTGCTGCTGGCGTTTCGCGATTTCATGCTGGCGATGCGACGCGAGGCCCGGATAAATCACATTTTTTACTTTGGGATGGCTAGCCAAGTGCTTGGCGACCGCCATCCCGTTTGAATTGTGGCGATCCATGCGAACCGCGAGCGTCTTCACGCCGCGCGAAACGAGGAAGCAATCCATGGGCGCCAGGCCCGCGCCCGCCGAACGTTGCACGAAATAGATTTTTTCCGCTTGCTCAGGTGTGCTGACGATTACGGCTCCTCCCGTGCAGTCGCTGTGTCCGTTCAAGAATTTGGTCATGGAATGAACCACGATGTCCGCGCCCAGCGCGAGCGGCTGCTGGAGGTAAGGGCTTAGGAATGTGTTGTCCACGACGACCATCAGTTTGCGGTCGTGCGCGAACTTGGACACGGCGGCGATATCGGTGACGATCATCGTTGGATTCGTGGGCGTCTCGACATACACCATGCGCGTATTCGGTTTGATTGCCTGCGACACTTTGTCGAGCTGCGAGGTGTCCACGTAGCTGAATTCCATGCCGAAGTGGACTAACAGTTGCGTAGTGAGCCGGAACACGCCGCCGTAGACCGCCTGCGAGAGAATGACGTGATCTCCCGGGCGCAAAAGCCGGAATACTGAATCAATTGCCGCCATGCCGGAAGTGAAAACGTAGGAGGCGTGCCCGCCTTCGAGTTTTGCGATGGTCCGCTCGAGAGCTTTTCTGTTCGGATGATTGGTCCGGGCATAATCGTAGCCTTTGCTTTTGCCCATGGCTTCGATCACGTAGGTGGACGTCTGATAGATTGGCGCGACGATCGAGCCGGTGAGCGCGTCCGGTTCCTGGCCCACGTGAATTGCATCGGTAGAAAAACCCATCTGGTTCCTCCTGAACTGTATCGCGGCCATGTTTCAGCCCTGCACCGTGTCCATTTCAGGACGACGGCGTGGCGAATCGCATAGAAGCCTTCTATGGTTCTTTGCGAAGGCGGGGCACGGCTCTTCGATCCACGTACGCTGGCGGACTCGAATCTTAATCATACGTCAGACGGCGGCGGCTATGACATCGATTGGCATCGCGAGAGACCTAAAATGCAAAGAGACATTGGAGAGAAATAATACCGCGAGGTTCGCGACAGACGGTTGCGACTACCACCGTAGTTTCGAGAAGCCGCTGGTGCATGGAATTGTGTCGGGCTTGAGGCGCGCGTCCGTTTGGAGTAAAACAAGAGGATGGATCCCGCCACAAATCGCAGCGGATTTTTTTCTGTGTGTGTGTTCGCCACACTCTTGGCAATAGGATTGCTGCTCGTGGAGCCATGCCGCGCTCAGACGAGCAATCCGGACAAGTCTGACACTCAAAGCCAACCTTCATCCAAAGACGATAAGGCGAACGGAAAAGATGACAAGTCCGCCGCGCCTCATACCACTCGATTGAAGATTGTCGTTACAAACAGTGAAGATAAGCCTGTCGGGAACGCGAGTGTGTACGTGCGCTTCAACGAGGCGGGCGGATTTCTGCATCACGACAAGCTTGCGGAGATGAGTTTCAAGACGAACGGAGACGGCACCGTGAAAGTTCCATCCGTGCCGGCAGGCAAAATTCTGATTCAAGTGATCGCCAAGGGCTTGCACACTTTCGGAAAGTGGTACGACATCCAAGAAGATGCGGCCACGATTGACATCAAGCTTGATCCGCCTCCGCATTGGTACTGAATGCGCCTACCTGGCTCCGTAGCTTCTCGCTCGCAACGCCTTCCGTAGTTCGCGATTGCTGTGCCGCGAACTGCACTGAAATTGTGCAAAGCGGATTAATACTATGAATTGCTGGACAATTTTATTTTGCACGAGGTCTTTTCCACACGGTTTTCAACAGAACTGTTGAAAACTTTCACGGAGCATTCATATTTTCTTCGTTGTTTGTTGTTCGAGTGGTTTCAAAAATGCGTACGCTCGGTTTTGATCCTCTTTTCGTTCGGCGAAATTGTCGTTGCATCCAGAAGATATTTTTGCAGCGGGGCAATTAGGCCGTCCGGATGCTTCGCCTCGCCCTGCGTGATAATATTTGGGCTGCCCTCTGAAATGTTCCAAACCTAAATGAAACAGCTCATTCTTAACGCCGACGATTTTGGAATGACGCTTGGTGTGAACGAAGGGATCATTCGCGCGCATCGCGAAGGGATCCTTACCAGCGCGACGCTGATGGCAAACGGCGAGGCGTTCGACGATGCCGTGGAGTGCGCGCGTGCCAACAAAGAGTTGGGAGTTGGCTGTCATCTGGTGCTCGTCGGCGGCAAGTGCGTTGCGACCAAGGGCAGTGTTGCCTCGCTCGTAGACGCAGGCGGCAATCTGCCAGACTCACTGCCACTTTTTGTCGCAAAGATCAGCTCCGGGATCATTCGCACTGAGGAAATCGAACGTGAGCTGCGCGCGCAAATTGGCAGAGTTCGAGCCGCTGGAATCGAGCCGACGCATTTGGACACGCACAAGCATACGCACGCTCATCCGCGCGTGATGGAAGCACTGGGGAAAGTCGCCAAGGAATGTGGAATCGTGCGAGTGCGCAAGCCGATCGAGAATCTCCGCGACTCCTGGGAGACGAGCCAGGCGGGTGGGCAGGGAGTCTCGATGCAAATCCTGGCGGCCGGAGCTGTTCGTGCGATAGCTCCACAGTTCGCGGCGATCTCCCGAAGGTACGGGCTGCTTTCTCCCGATCATTTTCTGGGGCTGGCCATGACCGGACAACTCAGCCCGAGCGTCTTGCGCGGCGTAATCGGCACAGTCGTCGATGGGACTACCGAAATTATGCTGCATCCCGGGATTTGCGACGCTGATTTGGCGCGGTCGGGATCACGTCTTCAAAAACAACGCGAGGACGAGTTGCAGGGGCTGTTAGACCCCGGCGTCCGAAGTGCAGTTACGGAACGAGGTATTCGCTTAATCAGCTATCGGGGGTTAAACTGAGCGTATGCGGGAGCACCCAGGCATGCCGCCGCGTTATTCGGTGGTGGTACCCTTCCACGACGAACAAGAAAGCGTTCGCGAACTGCACAGCCAGTTGAGCGAAATCATGACCGGACGCTTTGACCCGGTCGAGTTTGTCTACGTGGACGATCAAAGTTCCGACGCAACCCCACAAATTTTGGCGCAAATAGCCGCGGAGGACCCGCGCGTCTCGGTGCTGCGTCTGAAACGGAATTATGGGCAGACGACCGCACTCTCTGCGGGATTCGATTACGCATCGGGCGACATCATCATCTCGATGGACGGGGATCTGCAGCACGATCCCGCGGACATCCCGACGCTGCTGGGGACTATGGAGACGACAGGCTGCGATATCGTCAGCGGCTGGCGGCAGAAGCGCGTCGACAATTTCATCCTGCGGCGATTGCCTTCACGCATAGCCAACTGGATCATGGCAAAGCTCTCTGGCGTGGACATCCACGATTTCGGAACCACCTTCAAGGTGTACCGCCGCGAGATCATTAAGGACGTTCCGCTGTATGGCGAGATGCACCGGTTCATTCCGGCGCTGGCCGCCTGGAACGGCGCCAAAATTGTAGAAGTTCCCATCCGCAACATCGTGCGGCCGGGCGGCAAGTCTCATTATGGGATCTCCCGCACGCTGCGTGTTTTCTTTGACATCATCACCATTCGATTCCTGATGCGCTATATGACACGGCCTCTGCATTTCTTCGGGCCACCGGGATTGCTGGGCGTGTTCGCGGGCGGGGTGATTCTGGCATTTCTGCTCGTCGACAAGATTTTCTGGCAAGCGCCGATTTTCGTGCAGCACGGGCCGTTGCTGGTCTTGGGAATGATGCTGTGTCTTTTTGGAGTGCAACTATTAGCGGTGGGGCTTGTAGGGGAGCTTCTGATGCGCACTCATTTTGAGTCGCGCGAGAATCCGATCTACCGGGTGGAACGTGTGTACGGAGCGCCACAGGAGACAGGCGCGGCGGGCCTGTCGGACGCGGCTGAAAATCCACTTGTCGCCAAAAGGGCGAGTCGTTAAGGTAGTTTTAGGTCTTGGCCTGGGGGGATTGAATGGCGGAAACAGCCGCCCATGCTCGAATTTTGCCGCGATGTTGTTGCCAGCCACCTGCTCATCTTTTCTCTGTCTTGAAAGAGAACTTTCGATCCCTCCCATGGTTGATGTTGGACCCGCTCACGATAAGGACCATACTTGAATCCTGTCCGAGCCGTTGAGCGCTCAGATCACGATGGGGAGGCTTAATATGGAACTCACAAAAAATATTTCGGCGTCTGTGCCACGTTTTTCGAAGACATTCGCGGCCTCATTCGTGTGCTTGATAGCGGCTGCGCTTGCTTGGGGTGGCGGGGACCCGTGGAAGTCGAAGCCCTACCAGCAGTGGGATGCGAATGATGTGAAGAAAGTATTTAGCGACTCGCCGTGGAGCAAGGTTATTCAGATTAGCGCGAGTTGGAAGCCAACCGACACCAGCGGCGCGAGTGGCGCCGGCCCAGCGGAACCGCAGAGCGGTGGCGGTATGAAGCAGGCCGGCAGTGCGGCGGCAAATCAATCCGGTACTCAGTCGAGTCAGCCCAGTCAAGCGGCAGCCAGCCCAACGGCCGCCGAAGCCAGCTTCGCGGTTCGCTGGATATCGTCTCGGACAATTCGGGAGGCAGGATATCGCAGTTCTGTGATAGAAGGACGTCTGAAGGAAGACGAGGCTGAGAAGCAACTGGCGGAGCCTGTGAATGATTACGAGGTATATCTCGGCGGACCCGATATGACGCCATTTCAATCCATGGACGAGAAAACACTTCAGGGCACCGCTACCCTGGCCGGCAAAAAGACGAAGCAGCATATCACTGCCACTAAAGCACAGCTGGTTCGTAGTCCGGATGGCAAAGGCCTGCAAGGAATCATATTCAGCTTCCCGAGGCAAGCGGACAATGGGGAGCCCTCGATTTCGCCGAATGAGAAGGCGGTCGAGTTCACTTGTGCGGTCGCGAAGGTTAAGCTCCAAACAACTTTCGATCTGTCCAAAATGGAAGACGCAAAGGGGCGCGATATTTAGGGCGGACCTCGTATTATTTGAAAACGGCAAGGAGGAACAATGAGTATGGCGCGGCGGGTCGGTGTGGTTTGCTTCCTCATGGCTATGACTGCGGCTGGTGCGCAGGCACAGATGCATATGAATGTGGCCCCGCCAATGCGCGGAATATTGAATCCGGTTGTCGGATCAGGCGGACAGTACGAGATAACCACACCCAAGGCAACAAAGATGGTGATGGAGATGACGATCGTGGGCAAAGAATCGGTGGACGGGAAAGACGCCTATTGGTTCGAAAACTCGATGTCGAATACACCGATGGGCGAGATGGTCACAAAGGCATTGACCATCGTGGACGGCCAGCAGACGCATGTTTCCCGCATGATCATGCAGATGCCGAACCGGCCGCCGATGGAAATGCCCGCCCAGATGCTCCAAATGCACGACCAAAAGCGCTCCGCCGACGTACGAAATGAGGCAGAGGATGTCGGCAGTGAGTCGGTGACGACACCAGCGGGAACGTTTACGACCGAGCACTACAGAATGAAGGATGGTTCGGGCGATGTGTGGGTTGCGAAGGAGGCCGGTCCCTACGGTCTGGTGAAATTTCAGGGCAAGGACACAACGATGCTTCTAACTAAAGTGATCACCGACGGGAAAGACAAAATTACCGGGACTCCGCAGCCGTTTAACCCTATGATGTTCGGGCAGCAAGATCAACAGCATCCATAACGGCGGTCCCTCTAGTTCCCATACTTAGAGGCGCTCCGGAAGTTTCGGGGCGCCTCTTATTTTTTAGCGCACTGTTTCAGTTTACGCCGGGCGCGAAGTCAACTTGGGAGTCACCCGATATGAGGCCTGCGGAAGAAAAATTCTCTCGTGCGCGCATTACCCATCGTGAAAACTTCGCGCCGGACCTCTGGAAGATCAAACTTGATCCTGGCGGCAAGTTTGAGTTTGCGGCGGGCCAATACGCGACGCTGGGCGTGGAAACGGCCGAGAAACGAATTGAGCGGGCTTATTCGATTGTGTCGTCGCCATACGAGCGCGAGATCGAAATTTTCATTGAGTTGGTTGAACAGGGCGAATTGACCCCTCTGCTTCACAAATTGCAGGTCGGCGACGAAATGTCGATGCGAAAAATCGCCAAGGGCCGCTTCACACTGGACTTGAAGAGCGGGCACCACAATCACCTGCTGCTGGCCACCGTTACCGGCATCGCTCCGTATATTTCTTATATCCGCACGCTCCACGCTGATTGGAAGCAAAACCATTTCCCCGAAGACATGCGCTTATATGTAATCCAGGGCGCCAGCCGTTCCTGGGAATTCGGTTACCGCGTAGAGCTGGAACGGATCGCGGGCGAGGTGCCCTGGCTCAAATACATTCCTACCATCAGCCGCCCGTGGGAGGACGCTGCGTGGAAGGGCGAAAGCGGTCGGGTGGAAGATCTGATCCGCAAGTACACGGATCTGTGGGCGCTGGACGCGGCTGATACCACCGGCTACCTGTGCGGCCATCCGCAGATGATTGATCTAGGCAGGGGCATACTCGCCCGGCGCGGGTTTCCGAAGCAATCCATCAAGGAAGAAGTGTACTGGGTGCCGGCAAAGAATCCCTGAATCTGACGAGCGCTTCGAGGGGCTTCCTAGCGCCCGTCAGTGAGGGAATCCGTCGCGAACTAGTTTGGAGAGTCGTGGCTCGCGGCGGCAACTTGTTCGATCGTGCTAGAGATGGCCCGAATCGGTGCCGAGACGTGCACGGTTTCGTCTCGATCGTTAACGTCAACCACAACGGAGCCGCCCTTTTTGGCGACGACCACGTGCTGGCCGGGCTCAGTGACGTCTACGAGCGTGACGTCGTCAACTTCGCGCAATTGGTCGAGCGCTGCGCGAATGGTCGGCATCCACGGTTGCAGTTCGGCTGAGGCGTGCCCGAATTCGTGGCTGGGGATAAAATGCACCGCCATAGGAACGACTGCGGCTGGAGCGAGCACGTAAACGTGATGAGCTTCCGGCTGCCTTTCCACCATGTTCACCTCGATCATGCCCTCGCTGCAAATCAGTCCCACACCTGCCGCGGCGACGCCCGCGATTCCCAGAGCGACTTTTCCTAGGACAATCATCCGATCACCTCCCCAGAATGAAACGTTTCCGCGCTAGTCCTGCGTGTTATGTGAATCCACCCAAATGCGCACGTGCTGCGTGGCGTCTTGTACGGTCACCAGCAGCGCGTCACCAGCATCGCTGAGCGCACGAAGGGCGGCTGCCACATCAAGTTCGTTCTCTTTCGCGGTGGAGAGCAGCGCGTCCACGACTTTCATGGGGACGGTGACATCCACTTTCTGGCCCTCTTTTCCGGAGTCTCGGACGTGCACGATGATGTTTCCATTCGACTTCGCCACCCTCACTTCCTGATCTTTCTCTTTCACGGTAACGAATTCATTGTCCTGAGCCGTGCGTAGCGCGTCCAGAATCGCGCGTACGTCCACGTCGTTCAAATCGGCTTTGCCGATCGTGACGTGTCCGTTGTGCAGAGAGCCTTTGTTCACTGTGGGCAGGATTTTTTCCGCCATGGAGAGAGGAACGTTGACGTTCACGCTTTCACCTTTCGAGGGATCGTCCACCTTGATGTGCAGGTAGCGCTCGGCGGGCGCGGCCAGCACCGTCGGTGCCGTGCCTGCCACCATTGCTGCCGACAAACAAACCGCCGCTAGTGATTGAAGACCTTTTCGCATTTTGGGGAAGCCTCCCGTGCTCTTCCTGCACGTATGTACGGAGGCATGCGCGGAAATGTTCCGTGAATTGCGGGGCGGTCGAGTTGGGATCGCGTGGTCGCCTGGGGAGGCTGAAGAGTCCGTGTGGGAACCACAAAACCGGTATTTCAGCGGCTGGAAGCCGCAGCGATTTCGCTGCGCTTACGCCGTAGCTAAAGCTACGGCCCACAAAGATCTCGAGTTCTCACACAGACTCTGAAGTCCCGGAAGCAGGGGCGCGTCTTACGGCGGGGCCGAAGCCCCCGCTTCCAGGTTTTGGTCAATCGCGCTGCGGTTTGAAATAGACGGCGGCTAGGGGCGGCACTTTCAATTTGAGGGACCAGGGGCGCCCGTTCCAGGGGATCGGTTCCGCGCGAACGCCGCCAGCATTCCCTGCGTCGCTGCCTTCGTAGTAAGCGGAGTCGGTATTGAGAATTTCCCGGTAGTAACCCGCCACCGGGACGCCGATGCGATACTCGTGACGCAGCACCGGAGTGAAGTTACAGACAGCCACAATGAAGTTTTCCGCGTTGCGAGCACGACGCATGAACGAAAGGATGCTCGCTGCGGAATCATTGGCTTCAATCCATTCGAACCCAGACCACTCGAAGTCCACTTCGAAGAACGCGCGCTCGGTCGAGTGCAAGCGGTTCAAATCGGCGAGCAGCCGCTGGGCGCCGCGATGAGACGCCGACTGCTCGAGCTGCCATTCGACGCTGCTCTCTTCCCAGAATTCGTCTCGCTGCGCCAGTTCGCTGCCCATGAATAGCAACTTCTTCCCGGGATGAGCGTACATGTAGCCGAAAAGCAGCCGGACGTTCGCGAATTTCTGCCAATCGTCGCCCGGCATCTTTTCGAGCAGCGTGCGTTTTCCGTGCACGACCTCATCGTGGGAAAGGGGCAGGATGAAATTTTCCTGAAACGCGTAGATCATTGAAAAGGTGAGTTCATTATGGTGGTATTGGCGATAGAGAGGGTCGAGCGCAAAATAGCGCAGCGTATCGTTCATCCATCCCATATTCCACTTCAAATCGAAACCCAGGCCGCCGACGTAGGTGGGCCGCGAAACCGCCGGCCATGACGTGGATTCTTCGGCAATTGTGAGCGCGCCGGGATGCCGGCTGTGCAGAACTTCGTTAAGGTGCTTCAGGAATGCGATGGCTTCCAGATTTTCGCGGCCGCCGAACGGATTGGGGATCCATTCGCCGGGTTTGCGCGAATAATCGAGGTAAAGCATGGATGCGACGGCGTCCACACGCAGTCCATCGAGGTGGTATTTATCCAGCCAGAAAAGGGCGTTCGAAAGCAGGAAGTTTTGCACTTCGTTGCGCCCGTAGTTGAAGACCAGAGTGCCCCAGTCCGGGTGCGCGCCGCGCCGCGGGTCCGCGTGTTCGTAAAGATGCGTGCCATCGAAAAATCCCAGGCCGTGCGCATCGCGCGGGAAATGCGCGGGAGTCCAATCGAGAATCACGCCGATATCTTCCTGATGGCAGCGGTCCACGAAGTACATAAAGTCGGCGGGCGTGCCAAAGCGACTGGTGACCGCGAAATAACCTACAGTTTGGTAGCCCCAGGAAGCGTCCAGGGGATGCTCCATGATGGGGAGCAGTTCGATATGCGTGAAACCCATGCGCTTGACGTAGGGAATCAGCTCGTCGGCGAGTTCGCGATAGGTGAGCCAGCGATTTCCTTCCTCGGGCTTGCGCTTCCAGGAACCTGCGTGCAGTTCGTAGACGGTCATCGGTGAGTGGAGCCAGTCGCGCAAGGAGCGCGATTCCATCCAGGCCCTGTCCTTCCATCCGTAGCCGTCGATGTTGCGTACGACCGACGCGTTTTTCGGCCGCACTTCGCCCGAGAAGCCGTAGGGATCGGTTTTCAGTCCAAGATAATTGTCATAGCGGCCGAGAATTTCGAATTTGTACAGCTCGCCCTCGTCGAGTCCGGGGATGAAGATTTCCCAGATACCGCTTTCGCCGCGGTGGCGCATGGGATGCACTCGACCATCCCAAAAATTGAAATTGCCAACGACGCTGACGCGTTTCGCGTTGGGCGCCCAGACGCCGAAATGCACGCCACGAACGCCCGCAACTTCGCGCACATGTGCGCCGAGCTTTTCATATTTCAGGTAGTGCGTGCCTTCGCCGGAAAGATACAAATCGTATTCGGTGAGCACCGGCGGAAACGCGTAGGGATCGAGAGTTTCGAATACGTTGCCGTCGCCGAATCGAATCCGCAGGCGATACGCAGTTGGCGGAACTGTTTCCGCGGCTGCCGTACCGAGCGCGGCAGGTGGCAGGTTGGCTTCAAAGAGTCCTTCGGGATGAATACGAGTGGCTGCGAAAGTTTGGCTGTTCTTGGTTCCTAGGATGGTTACTTCCACCGCGTTGGGGCGGAAGACGCGGATCGCCAGCGATCGTTTGCCGTCTGCCGTGATCCAGTGAGGTCCGAGAATCCCGAAGGGGTCGGAATGTTCACCTCGAACAATTAATTCGAACTCTGCTTGCAGCTTTTCCTGGGGGTTTGCCGTGAAGTTCTGTACTTTGTCTTCGGTTCCCATGGCGGTATGAATCCTTATGAGGGCTGGCGTCCATCTTCCCCAATCTTACCCAAGTCGAAGCGTTGCGCCAATCTGTCTTAGCCCAGTATATGGCGTCAATTTTCCCTGTAGCTGGACTGGAGATGGTAAACGCGCGGCCTAAGGCTGGACTTGATTGCAAAAGCTCGGTAGGCTAGCCGCCGACCCTGGGGCGCACGGCGAGGGCAATTCACGAAGGAGACTGCTCATGAGAAATCCGGCTCGCTCGATGTTGCTCCTGGCGGTGCTGATCTTGTTTGGATTCCCGAGGATGACGCACGCTCAGGAAGGTGCCGCGCAATCGAAGACTCCTCCCACACCGGTAAAGGCTGTTGTCGACAATTGGAACGATGTGGGCAAGCGGCTCATCACCATGGCAGAGGATTGGCCCGAAGATAAATACTCCTACAAATTGACTCCTCAGGTGCGCAGTGTTCAGCAGGTCTTTCTGCATATCGCGGGAGCGAACTACGACATGATCAACCGCTTGACTGGCACAAAAGCCGGCGATGCCCGAAATGATCCGCCGATTGGCGAGTACAAGACCAAAGCGGAAGTAGTGGCCTTCCTGAGGAAATCAGTAGCAGACGGCACGGCGCTGGCCGAAAAGGAAGGCGACGCGGGAGTGATAAAGCAACTGGAGGATTGGATCGGATATACCGAGCACATGGGCGAGCACTACGGATTGATCGTGGCTTGCTACCGCGCCAATGGCTTGGTGCCTCCGGAATCACGTCCAAAAAAATAGACGCGTCGAAACAGGCCAACACCAATGTGAACAATTCGTGGCTCGGATGTGGCGCGTGAAATTACGCAGCGCCGAGCCACGACGATTTTCCGTTCATCCGGGAACTGACCTTCGTCGAAGAATTGTTTCCAGCCTTGCATCTCAACTGAAAAGGGCAGAAGTGTTGGCCCCCCCACGGCGAATTTCAGCGCCTCAGCGCACCGGCTTTTGCGCGATGCCAATGCCGCTAATTAGTGGTTGATTACGCCCCTAAGTCTTGCGGAATGTGAGCATTTGGTACGAACGTACCATTGTCGCAAAAGCGGCTGCTATCTATACCAGTACATGGGGTTAATGGGCAGCAAGAGAGCCTTGCTCCGAACCTGACAACATGCCGAAGAAAGCCGCTGCGTTTACAGAAAGTGGGCACGGTCTTGCGCACTCCAAGGCGCATGAGAAGCAGGGCGCGCCTCAAGGGTCGCAGACTGGTCTCGAGGGTACCGATGCAGCCGTGAACGATCCGAGCCTGCAACTCCTGTTTTCGAGTAATCCCCACGCCATGGTGGTTCTGAACGGGAACCGCCGAATTCAGATGTGCAATCCCGCGTTTGAAGATCTGTTCCAGCATCATCAAGCGGACATTCACGGCGCGGACCTGGATTCGCTGCTTGCGCCCAGCGAACTAACGAGTGAGGCCCGAGGGCTCACGGCGCGCACCTCCGCCGGCGAAGTGATGCGGGCGGCCACGCAACGCCGCCGCCGTGACGGGTCGCTGGTCGACGTGCAAATCACCTGCGTGCCTTTGATGGTGAACGGCCAGCCGGTCGGAAGCTTCGCGATCTACGAGGACATTACTGAACGGCGCGAGGCCCAGCGCGCGCAGCAACAGGTGGAGGAAAAACTCAGCCAGCTTTTCGAAAACGCGGTGGAAGGGATTTTCCGGGCGTCCGTGGATGGCCAGCTTCTCAGCGTGAACCCAGCGCTCGCACGCATGTGCGGGTACTCTTCTCCGGCTGAAATGATTCTTAGCGTTCGCGACATGAGCCAAGATTTATACGCGGATCCGCAAGCGCGCGCGGAATTCCAGCAGCGCATGGCCGAACATGGCTCGGTAGAAAGCTTCGAATACCAGCTTCGACGCAAGGATGGCGCGCGAATCTGGGTTTCGGAAAACGCTCGCGTTGTGCGCCTCTCCAGCGGCGAGATCGTAGCTTACGAAGGGACGATGGAGGACATCACCGAGCGGAAGCGCGCGGAACTGGAGCGCCAGGTGACGTTTGAAATCATCCATGCCGTGAATGTCACCGACAACCTCGACGATCTGCTGTATCTGGTTCATCAAGCTCTCAAGAAAGTGCTCTACGCCGAGAATTGCTTCGTCGCGCTCTACGAACCTAGTTCTGGAATGTTCCATTTTCCCTTTTTCATCGATCAGTTTGACGAAGCGCCACCACCCCAGCAGGTGGGCCGGAGTTGCACGGCGTACGTGTATCGCACCGGGCGCGCCATGCTGATCCCGCAGCAGATCTTCGACCAGCTGGCCGAGCAAGGCGAAGTGGAACTTGTCGGCACGCCGTCGCCGGCATGGCTCGGGGCGCCCTTGCGCACTCCAGCGGCTACCATCGGCGTTTTGGTGGTTCAGCATTATGAGAACGAGGCGGCCTATACCGAACGCGACCTCGAATTCCTGGTGTCGGTGGGCGGCCAGATCGCCCTGGCTATCGAGCGCAAGCGCGCGGAAGAAAAAATTCGCGAAAGCGAAGCGCGGCTACGCGTTCTTGTGGAGCAATTGCCCGCCGTGCTCTGGACAGTTGGGAAAGACCTTCGCTTCACGTCGGCTCTGGGCGCGGGCCTCGCGCGCTTGGGCCTGAAGCCCAATCAAATCGTGGGCGTATCGTTGATGGAATATTTTGAAACGAGCGATCAAACCTTCCTGCCCATAGCCGCGCATCGGCGCGCGACACGAGGCGAGCCGGTAACCTTCCACGTCGAATGGAAGGGCGGGTCGTATACCTGCCACGTCGACCCCCTACGCACCGCGGAAGGCGACCTGCAGGGTGCGATCTGCATGGCGCTGGATATCACCGACCGCAAACAACTCGAAGAGCAGCTCCGCCAGGCGCAAAAAATGGAAGCCGTGGGACGATTGGCGGGCGGCATCGCGCACGATTTCAACAATCTATTGATGGTCATCCAGGGCTACGCGGATCTATTGACCGAGCGGCTAGCCGATGGCGACCCGCTGCGACGGAACGCCGAACAAATTCAGACCGCGTCGCAACGGGCCACTTCTCTCACGCGTCAGTTACTCGCCTTCAGCCGCAAGCAAATGCTCGCGCCGAAAGTGCTGAACGTGCAAAGCGTGGTCGCGGAGATGGAAAAAATTCTGCGCCGCCTGATTGGCGAAGATATTCAGCTTGAAACTTCCAGCGCTCCAGATCTGGGATTGATCAAGGCGGATCGCAGCCAGATCGAGCAGGTGATCCTGAATCTCGCCGTGAATGCGCGTGACGCCATGCCCGAGGGCGGCAGGCTCACGATTGAAACCGCCAATGTCGAACTCGATAAGGCTGCCGCGCACCCACCTGCGGTGCTGTCGCCGGGCAAGTATGTGATGCTCGCGGTCACCGACAATGGCTGCGGCATGGATGCCGAAACGCAAGCGCACATCTTCGAACCCTTCTTTACTACCAAGGAAAAAGGGAAGGGAACCGGGCTGGGGCTTGCGACCGTTTATGGAATCGTGAAGCAGAGCGGCGGATACGTGTGGGTTTACAGCGAGCCGGGCCGGGGAACGAGTTTCAAAGTGTACCTGCCGCGCATCGAAGACGAGCCGACGGCGCGCGGGCGCGATGGTAAGACGGATACAAGGGCGTTGCCGCGCGGCTCGGAAACGGTATTACTCGTCGAAGACGAGAAGGGCGTGCGCGAACTGGCGCGCGAGTATCTCGAACTGGTCGGCTACACCGTGATTGAAGCCGAGGATGGTCACACCGCTTTGGAACTCGCAGCCATGCATGTGGGGCCGATACAGCTGCTGATGACCGACGTAGTGATGCCCGGCATCAGTGGCCGGGAACTGGCCGGCCGCGTCAAGGCCATCCGACCCGACATAAAGATACTTTTCATGTCCGGATACACAGACCAGTCTGTGGTGCATCACGGAATCTTGGACACAGACGCAGCGCTCCTGCAGAAGCCATTCACGATGGCGGCGCTGGCTGCGAAATTGCGCGAGATTCTGAATACCGAAATGGTGCAGTAGCCGCGAAGTTGCCATCTTTTGCAAACCTCTGGTAGTTATTCCCTTGAGACGCCCGGACCCGTCGCTCGTTTCTCGCCGGAACAGTTGCACTCCTGGCGAACCATCGCATCGCAGCCGCCCGGGTTCGAGTTTTTGTCGAGCGAACCTCCTCGCGCATCGAAAGTCTTTCGGTTCGAACTACTTGCGCGACGACTGTGTAAAACCCACGGTCGGCGGACATTGGGCGTTTCAGATGCATCGAACGGCGTTCGTAGGCCGGCCCCAAAAAAAGCGGCAAACAGCCAGGGAGAAAAATGGAAGGCATGGCAAGTCAGGTTTCATTGGTCACGCAGAACAATGTGACGGAAGAATTGATCTCGGAGCGCCGGCTGTGGACGGCTGTGTCTCCTGAACGCGGTGGAAGACGGGCGCGGCGGGACGCTACGGGCGCGACGCGAAGCCCAAGCGTTTCTTTTTGAATCTGACGTGGACTTCCAGATGGTTTGCGCCGGCGCGGGAGGGGACGCCGGAGATTTTCGCACCCGACTATTGAAAATCGGCCGCCGTATCGAAATGGTTGGAACGCTGATGCTGCTCGAAGCCGCCTGACGGTCCGTCGGGATCGGACCACCTGCGAATTCTTCTGCCGTCGGACCTGTTCATATGGCGTAGAATTTCCTCGCCGCTGCACCCTGCGGGGAATGAATGAAGGCAAAAACTCTAGGTACTGCGTGCCTTGAAAAGCAGTTGTTGGTGTGTTGCGCGCGAACGCGCGTCACCGCGGACGAGGCTCAAAGAATCCGCGAGATTGTCGCTCAGCCGCTTGACTGGGACTACCTGCTCTCGGAAGCGGAAGCAAATTCCGTTACGCCGTTGCTGGAACGCCACCTATCGGCTATTGCTCCGGACTGTCCGCCTCCCGCCGCGAAAGAACAACTCAAAAATACGAGCCGGGCGAACACCGTTCGCTGCTTGTGTCTAAGCGCCGAGCTGATTAACATTCTCAAGCTGTTTCAAGCGCAGGAAATTCCCGCGCTTCCTTACAAGGGGCCGGTTCTGGCCGCGCAGGCTTACGGAGACGTTGCGCTTCGCGAATTCGACGACCTGGACATCATTTTGCGCCAGCGTGACCTGGCGAGAGCGCACGAAGTGATCCTGTCTCTGGGTTACAAGCCGAAGTTCGACTGGATTCTTTCACCGGAAGCGAGCGAGTCGCTGATTCCCGGTGAGTACAATTACCGCGATGAGCCGCGGCGCGCGATGGTCGAACTGCACACCGAACTCACCTTGCGGCATTTTCCCCTAAAGCCCGATCTGGATTACTTCCTGGCACGGCGGATGCCGGTAAAGGTGAGCGATCACGAAATCCTCACCTTCACAGCTGAAGACTTACTGCCGATGCTGTGCATCCACGGCTCGAAGGACTTCTGGGAGCGGTTTTCCTGGGTGGCCGACGTGTCAGAATTGATTCAGTCTCATCCCGCGATGGATTGGGATGAGGTCATGCGCGCCACAGAGCCTCTCGGTGCGGGCCGGATGTTGCTTCTGGGTCTGGCGCTGGCGAATGGATTGCTGCATGCCCAACTGCCTGCCGAAATTCTGCAACGAGTCAATACCGATCCAACTGCTTGTGAAATCGCGGCCGAAATAGAGCGGATGTTAATGAGCCGACCCTCTCAGACTTTCGCTGGGGCTGGAAGGCTTCGATTTCGCCGGAGCATGCGCGCGGGCTTCGTCGCAGGATGGCGATACGTGGCGCGTCTGGCGGTCGTTCCGGCGGAAGAGGATTGGACAATGATGCGCCTGCCACGCCCGCTCGCGCCGCTGTACATCGCCTTACGTCCATTTCGCTTGTTACGAAAGTACGGCTGGGCCGGACGGCCCGACGCCAAGCCTACCGCGTAATTTTCAACCGCCATGAAGAGTGCCGCGCTCGGCTTATATCTTGATAATCATGACTTCCGTCGACTTGATCAAGGCGGCCACGGTTTGACCTTTCTTCAGACGCATTTCGCGCGCCGCGTCCGCTGTAATGATGGAGGTGATGTGTTGCCCGCCGATGGATAGAGTCACCTGGGCCATCAAGCCGCTGGTCTTGATGTCCATCACGCGGCCAACAAGTTGATTGCGTCCGCTGATGCGGCGGAAATTGCTTCTGCGTTCCGGCACCGGGGCGCGCTCACCCTTCCGGTAAAGAAACTTGTCCACTTCTTTTTCAGGGACGCGGTGATGTCCACCGGCGGTTTGCACCGTGCGGATCTGTTTTTTGTAGATCCACTGCTTGAGAGTGGGATAGCTGATCCCCAGCACTTGCGCGGCTTCGCGCGGCGTGTACAATTTCGAGGAATTCATGGCGGGCTCCGTTGTTTCTCGCTCGGATGCTAAACACCGCGGCGCGACGTGTCAATCGCGCGGCTCCGCCCGAAAATGCGCAATCCTCGACCGAAAGTAGCCGATGTCCTCAACGAAAGCGGAGCTCAGATTGGTCGTTTGGCTTTTGCGCGCTTCTCGTCGGATTGTGCGATAGAATCCTAACTTGGGGACGCCGCCAGGTTGGACCTGGGCCGCGTTACCCGAAACCGGACGTTTCACTTTGAACCATTCAGCCGCGGTGCCCTCGTAGGCGCCCGCTCTTCAAATCTGGCGCGACCAGCTTTGCAATATTTTATTCGGAGGAGATCCCCATGAGCACTACAGCAAAACCGACCTCAGCTGCCGGCGAAGGAAAGCCCGTTGAAAATCCGCTGAAGGCGTTAATCAAGTTTGGCCAATCCGTATGGCTCGATTATATCCGTCGCAATCTTCTCACCACCGGCGAGCTCAAACGGTTGATCGAAGAAGACGGCCTGCGCGGAATGACTTCGAATCCAACCATTTTTGAAAAAGCCATCACCGGCAGCACGGACTACGAACAAACATTGCAGCAACTGGAAAAGCGCAAGGACCTGGACGCGAAAGGACGCTACGAAGAGCTGGCCATCAAGGACATTCAGGATGCCGCCGATTTCCTGCGTCCGGTTTACGAGCAATCCAAAAAGCGGGACGGCTACGTCAGCCTGGAGGTTTCTCCATACCTCGCGCACAAGACTCAGGAGACCATGGACGAGGCGCGCCGCTTGTGGAAGCGAGTGGGTCGCGAAAACGTGATGATCAAGGTGCCCGGCACGCCCGAGGGCATTCCTGCGTATCAGCAGCTAATCAGTGAGGGCATCAATATCAACGTGACGCTGCTTTTTGCGCTCGATGTGTACGTAAAAGTCGCCGAAGCCTACATTGCGGGCTTGGAGCAGTACGCCAAGAATGGCGGAGACGTGAGCCGTATGGCCAGCGTCGCCAGTTTCTTCATCAGCCGTATTGACACGCTGATTGACAGCGAGATAGATGAAAAAATCAAGAACACCTCCAACGCTGGAGAGCAGGCGGCCCTGCGCAGCCTGAAAGGAAAAGTCGCGATTGCCAATGGCAAGATTACCTATCAACGTTACAAGCAAATCTTCAGCGGTCCCCGATGGCAGGCTCTGGCCTCGCGCGGCGGGCAGACCCAGCGAGTCCTCTGGGCCAGCACCAGCACGAAGAATCCTGCGTATGGTGACGTCTACTACGTCGAAGAGCTGATCGGTCCCGACACGGTGGACACGATTCCGCCGGCCACGTTTGACGCATTTCGCGATCACGGCAAACCCCGTGCCAGCCTGGAAGAAAACATTCAAGCCGCGCACGACACCATGCAGGGCTTGGAACGCGCCGGCATTTCCATGAAGGCTGCGACCGACAAGCTCACCGAGGATGGCGTCAAACAATTCGCGGACGCATTCGACAAGCTTTTGGCGGCGGTGGAAAAACGCACCACGAAGGCCGAGCCCCCATCCATCAACAAGATGACCTATCAATTGCCCGACGAACTGAACCAAGCTGTAAAAAAAAACCTTGAAGACTGGAAATCGGGGCAAAAAGTAAAGCGCCTGTGGGCACGCGACGCCTCGCTCTGGACCAACCAGGATGAAAACAAGTGGCTCGGCTGGCTAGCCGTCGCCGACGATCAGGTTGCGCACGAAGCACAGTTCCAAAAGATCGCCGACGAAATTCACAAGGCTGGATTTCAGCACGCGGTGCTTCTAGGGATGGGCGGTTCCAGCCTTTGCGTGGAAGTTTTCGAAAAGACCTACGGTCACGTTCCGGGCCATCCCCAATTCCACGTGCTCGATTCCACGGATCCGGCGCAGATCCGCACCATTGAGAAAAACATCGATATCGCCAAAACGATTTTCATCGTTGCCAGTAAGTCAGGCAGCACACTCGAACCGAACATTTTTAAACAATATTTCTACGAACGCGTTAAACAGGCCGTCGGTGCCGCCGAGGCGGGCAAGCGTTTCATCGCGACTACCGATCCCGGTTCAAACATGCAGAAAGTGGCCGAAGCGGATGGTTTTCGGCACATATTTTTCGGCGTGCCCAGCATCGGCGGGCGCTATTCGGCGCTTTCGAATTTCGGCATGATACCCGCGGCGATTCAGGGAGTGGACCTATCTCGGTTCCTCGATCGCGTGGAGGAGATGGTTCACGCGTGCGCTTCGGCGGTACCGGCCGATGAAAATCCCGGGGCGATCCTGGGGGTAATCCTGGGTACGGCGCAGAAATTGGGCCGCGACAAAGTAACCATCTTCGCGTCGCCTGCAATTTCAGATCTCGGCGCGTGGCTCGAACAACTCCTCGCCGAATCGACAGGCAAGGAAGGCCGCGGCCTGATTCCGGTGGACCTTGAAGCAGCCGGAGCGCCCGATGTTTACGGCAAGGATCGCGTCTTCGCGTATCTAAGTTTGGTTGGGGATAGCGATTCCAAGCAGGAGGCGGCCGTTAGTGCGCTGGAAAAAGCTGGCCAGCCCGTCGTGCGCGTCACACTGAAAGACAAATACGATCTCGGCCAGGAGTTTTTCCGTTGGGAGATCGCTACCGCGGTAGCCGGATCGATTATCGGAATCAACGCGTTCAATCAGCCGGACGTCGAAGCGAGCAAAATCGAAACGCGAAAATTGACCGAGCAGTACGAGAAGACCGGCTCGCTGCCACCGGAATCGCCGTTTTTTGAAGAGCAGGGCATCAAGCTATACACGGACGAAAAAAATGCTGCTGCTCTGAAACAGTCGATGCAGGGAACGGCAACGCTCGCGGGCTTCTTGCGCGCGCACTTGAACCGCATCAAAGCCAATGATTATTTCGCGCTGCTCGGTTATATCGAGAGAAACGCCGCGCATCAGACTCAACTGCAGTCCATGCGGCACGCGGTCCGCGACAAGAAACACGTCGCCACCTGCCTCGGTTTCGGCCCGCGATTTTTGCATTCCACTGGGCAAGCTTACAAGGGCGGCCCCAATTCGGGTGTGTTCCTGCAGATTACTTGCGACGATGCTGCCGACCTGCCCGTGCCGGGGCAGAAGTACACGTTCGGCATCGTGAAAGCGGCGCAGGCGCGGGGAGATTTTCAAGTGCTCGCCGATCGCAATCGCCGCGCGCTGCGCGTTCACCTGGGCGCCGACTTGCCGGACGGCCTGAACAAATTGCAGGCGGCGATACAGCAGGCGCTTTCGTAGCGCTCCTGTAGCGGCTTCCACAAGATTGGAATGACAAGCTGGCTCGTCACCGTGATCCTTCGCAGGAATCAGGCCGGCGGATGAAGGCGCGCGCAGAAGCGCTGCAAAGCATCGCAGGGCAATCGTTCGATGTCTGCGTGATAGGCGGTGGTGCTACCGGTTCGGGCTGCGCCCTGGATTCCCAGCTGCGCGGTTTCAAAACCGTTCAACTCGAAGCGGCGGATTTCGCGTCCGGCACGTCCAGCACTTCCACAAAGATGGCGCACGGCGGTGTGCGCTACCTCGAAGAAGCAATTCGCCGGCTCGATCCTCGCGAATACCGTGTCCTAAAACGCGCTCTACACGAGCGTATCCACATGCTGCGCAACGCTCCGTTTCTCACCGGTGCCCGGCAGTTTATTACTCCGTGCTTCAGCCGGCGGGAAGTCGCCTACTTCGAGATCGGACTGAAGCTCTACGATTGGATTGCAGGCCGCGACGGCTTGGCGCCCAGCCGCTTCATTCCACGGGCAGAAACGCTGCAGCTCGTTCCGGCGCTCGCTGCGGATCGCATGGTCGGCAGCGTGGCGTATACGGATGGGCAATTTGACGATGCGCGTTACAACGTCACGCTGGTGAAAACCTTCGCGGCAGCCGGCGGAGAAGCACTGAATTACGCGCGTGTCGTTGCTTTTGAAAAGGCAACGAACGGCAAGATTGTGGCGGCTGAAATTGAAGATCGAATTAGCAACCGCCGTTTCGTCGTGCCTGCGCGCGCGTTCATCAATGCCACCGGGCCTTACGCCGACGTGCTGCGGCGTATGGCCAATCCGGCGGCGCCACCACGCATGCGGCTCAGCAAAGGCATTCACCTACTGCTTCCGCTCGACGTCCTTTTGAGTGACGACGCGCTGTTGGTTCCGAAAACCGAAGATGGCCGCGTGCTGTTTGCGATTCCTTGGCAGGGACGCTTACTGGTGGGCACAACGGACGATGAAGCGAAATTGAACGATCCGCTGGATGTGAAAAAAGAGGAGGTGGCATACGTTCTGCGCCAGCTAAACAAGTACTTAGCGCGCCCTGTTACGCCCGGCCAAGTTGTTAGTGCCACGGCCGGCCTGCGGCCACTGGTGAGTTCCGGAAAATCCAGCGACACGAAACACCTGGCGCGCGATCACGTGGTCGAACGTGACCCTGAAAGCGGCTTGATCAGCATTCTCGGCGGAAAATGGACGACCTACCGCGCGATGGCCGAAGACACGCTGGATGCGGCGCAAAAATATCTCGGGGGCGGCGGCCGGTGCTCGACGCTAGAGCATCCGCTTGCGGGTTCCCAGAATTACACGGCGGACTACTGGCAAACTCTGGTGCAACAATTTGGCGTGACGGAGCCGAGCGCGCGGCACCTGGCTCAAAAATACGGCGCTTGTGCCCCCGATGTGCTTGAGCTCACCAAAACGGACCCGGATCTCGTCGCGGCGCTCGTCGAAGGACTCGCGCCCATTCGCGCCGAGGTTGTGTTTGCGACGCGCAATGAAACGGCCGCCACGATTGAAGACGTGCTCGCTCGACGGATCGGCCTGCAATTGTATGGCTGGCGAGAGGCAGTGCGTGCGGCGCCCGCTGTAGCGGAATTGCTGGCGCGCGAGCTCGGTTGGACCGAAGTCGCGAAGCGTGGAGCCATCACCGAATACCAAGCCAAAATCGGCGGCTGGATGCAGAAATCCGGAACTGTTACAAGTCCGTGACTGCGCGACCATCGTCGCGCTAGTCCCGTGTCGAGTAAAATCCGCTTTTTCCTACAGTAACGCCCCGATGGACCCCGCGAGGTTCCTATCCCACACTGAATCGTTCCTCGGTTCGAGTCGCGCGTTCGCCCACAAGTCCTGGAGCGATATGAGCAGCGCCTTGAAGGTCCCCTCAACAAGCCTCTCAACAAGCAAGACGCTCCCAGAAATATGCGCGACGATGCTTTGCATGGTACACGGTTGCTGGGTTTTCATTTTTCTAAGTAAGCCTTCTAAAGCGGCGTCTTCCGCCGTGCGGAAATAAGCGAGGTGTGATGGCGGCGGACGCGCGAGTGAAGGCTTGCGGAAAGCGCTTTGTGCAAAATCGCTGCAGGAGGTATATAGGTCTTAGACACCGCCGCTTATGCGCGTGCAAGGACTAGCGAATGACACTCAAGGAATATACAAAGAAACGCCACTTCGGCGTGACGCCCGAGCCTTCCGGCAAAACTCCTAAAGGTAAGAAAGAATCCTCTCTCCTGTTTGTCGTCCAAAAACATCGCGCGACCCAGCTTCACTACGATTTCCGGCTTGAATGGAAAGGCGTGCTGCTTTCTTGGGCTGTTCCCAAAGGTCCTTCGCTCGATCCGAGCGTCAAACGGCTGGCGATGCAGGTCGAAGATCATCCTCTGGACTACGCGAATTTCGAAGGCGTGATTCCGGAAGGCGAATACGGCGGTGGAACTGTGATGGTGTGGGACAAAGGAACCTGGACTGCGGAATCAGAGGACGTGGACGCGGCGCTGGCCAAAGGAGATTTGAAATTCAATCTGCACGGCAAGAAGCTGAAGGGTTCCTGGGTGCTGGTCCGCACGCGTGGCTTCGGCAGCAGCAATCCAGGGAAATCGTGGCTCCTGATCAAGCATCGTGATCAGTACGCATCCACCGAAGACATCACGGTGGAAAGGCCGCGCTCGGCAATCAGCAACACGCTTCTTGCGGAGATCGCGCACGCCGGCGGTGGGGATGTGGAAAAGGCGGCCACAGGCGATCCGATTCAAGAGCTCTCACGTCTGGCAAAACGACTAGCGGCCAAGCAACGGGCGACCGCAAAGCAGAGTCCGGCGCGCTCGCGTCAACGTTCCAAGAAAGCTTCCTAGACAAAATCCGCCGCTCAACGAAGGGCGTTCGAAAAGCGTGTCCTTGAAAAACGTCATCCCATTTCGTGTCCATCCGATGCTCGCGACGCTGGTGCGCAAACCTTTCGACAAAAAGGGCTGGGTTTACGAAGAAAAATACGACGGCTATCGAATCCTCGCTTACAAACAGGGCGATCAGGTCAAGCTGATGTCTCGCAATGATATTGATCGCACTGAGGGCTTTTCTCAGATCGCGGCCGCGGTGAAAGCTCTCAAGGCTCGGACGCTCCTACTCGACGGCGAGGCGATCGTCGTCGATCGCCAAGGCGTCTCTCATTTTCAGCTTTTGCAGCAAGACAACAAAGCTGCGGATTACGCCGTCTTTGACTGCCTCTACTACGACGGCAAAGATTTGCGGCGGGAGCCGCTTTCCGCCCGCCGGGCGGCGATGGACGCGGCCATCGGAAAAGGTAAGGTTCTCATACCGTCGCATCGGTTGGCGACCAACGGAATCGAAGCGTACAAAGTGGCGCAGAAGAAAGGATATGAAGGAGTCGTCGCGAAAGATTTGTCCTCCCTGTACGCGGAATCGCGCTCTTCCTATTGGCTGAAAGTGAAGGTCCATCAAGAGGACGAGTTCGTCATCGGAGGGTTCACCGCGCCTGCCGGTTCACGCACCCATTTCGGCGCGTTGTTGCTAGGGGCCTATAGCGACGGGGAACTTCACTTCGTCGGAAAAGTCGGAACCGGCTTCGACGAGGCGACTCTGAGCTCGTTGCATCAGAAGCTGCGTCCATTGGTTCGCGCGAAGCCTGTCTTTGTTGACCCGCCTCGCGAGAAGGGAGTCACCTTTGTTGAGCCGAAGCTCGTCGCACAAATCTCGTATCAAGAAATCACCGAGGATAACAAGCTTCGCCAACCGGTCTATTTGGGTTTGCGCGACGACAAGAGTCCGCGCGAAGTTTCCGTGCCGGGGGTTCGCACGTGATTAAGACGAAAACAAATACAAGCCAGAGTTCCGCGGACAAACTTCCGGTCACAATCTCCCATCCCGACAAGGTTTTCTGGCCCAAGGAAGGTTACACAAAACTTGACCTCGCCGAATATTACGCGGCGATCTTCGACAAGCTTCAGCCTTACGTGAAGGACCGCATTCTCACGCTGGAGCGCTGCCCTGACGGCATGGGCGGCCAATGTTTTTACCAAAAAGAAAAGCCGAAGGGCATGCCCGCCGAGACGCGTACGATCTTAATACCTCACTCAGACTCGAAGAACAAAGCGACGGACTACGTGGTCGGCGGCACTTTCAAAACTCAACTGGCGCTTGTTAATCTCGGCTGCATCGCCGTGCATGTGATGGGAACGCGCGCAGCCTCGCCGCACAAACCGGACTGGGTGTGCTTCGATCTCGATCCGGGATCGGGGAAATTCGCCGACGCGGCGCGCGCCGCGTTGCAGGTGAAGCAGGGGCTGGATATTTTGAAACTGGATTCTTACGCGAAGACTTCCGGCGGCAGAGGGGCGCACGTCTTTGTTCCAATCCGGCCGGGACCGGATACGGACGAGATTCTGCAATTTGCCAGGTCATTCGGCGCCATTGTGGCGCAATCGAACCCCAAGGAATTTACCGTTGAACATTCCATCGCAGCACGCGGCGATAGAGTGTATCTCGACCCTTTCCGCAACGGCTTCGGGCAAACCGTTGTCGCGCCTTATTCGGTGCGACGGCGCGAGAGGGCGCCCTTTTCTATGCCCCTGGCCTGGTCTGAGGTGAAGCCGAACCTTGATCCCTCGGAATTCAATCTCGGCAATTTTCAAAAGCGATTGAAAGGCAAAGATCCGTGGGCGGATTTCTTTCAAAATCGCCAGAGTCTGAAAGATGCCGCGCGAGGACTGAAGAAACTCTGAGCCCTCGTGCAAATTCTCGATGTTGCCAAATTTTGTCGCAATGTAGGCCCCCTCTTATGAGTACGTTAACTCCGTATTTACCGACTCGGGGAGTACTTTTTCAGATCGCAAGTCCTACGTCTTTCCCGCTCCGTATAATTGTGTGAACCGGGGTGAGGCCCCCGGGCTCTCCAACAAAATAGCGAGAAACCTTCTTCGATTCGCGGTGTTAGATACGGTAAGAATCCAGCGCGTTTCAATTTAAATTGCGCTACTGCGAATCAAAAAAATTTGCCGCGGCGTCGAGCCGTTAACGGGAGGATTTTGTGATGCGTAAGTTGACTTTCATTCGAGCACTGCTTCTTGCTCTGTTCTTGGCAGCAGGTTTCTTTTCGTTGACGTCTCCTGCTTCAGCGCAAATCGCGGTCGGAATCTCAGTCCATGTGGCCCCGCCGGCATTGCCGGTTTATGTGCAACCGCCTTGCCCGACCGAAGGCTACATTTGGACCCCAGGTTATTGGGCCTATCGTGACAGCGACTATTACTGGGTGCCGGGCGTATGGGTCGCTCCGCCGCGCGTCGGCCTGCTGTGGACACCCGCATACTGGGGCTTTGCCGGGGGCGTTTATGGGTTTCATGCCGGCTATTGGGGACCGCACGTTGGTTTCTACGGCGGCATTAATTATGGATTCGGCTACGGCGGCGTGGGGTTCGTGGGCGGCGAGTGGCGTGGGGGACATTTCGCATATAACACCGCAGTGGTCAACGTGAACAAGACCGTGATCCGCAACACTTACGTCAACAAGACGGTCATCAACAACAATGTCACCGTGAACCGCACCAGCTTTAACGGCGCGGGTGGTGTCGAGGCGCGACCAACCGCTGAGGAGCAACGCGCCGGGCACGAATCACACGTTCAGGCGACGTCAGAACAAACTGCGCACGAGCATTCGGCCAGCATGGACAAGTCCAACTTCGCATCGCAGAATCACGGCAAGCCCGCAAACGCAGCGATGAGCAAAGTCGGCGAACGTGCCCAAAACCAGCAAAAGCGCATCGGTAACGGCGTCGAGAGCGGCAAAATGACGGCGGGCGAAACGGCTCACGTCGAAAAGCAGGAAGCCCACATCAATCACCAGGTCAAGTCTGACCGCGAAGCCAATGGCGGGAAGCTGAGCGGAGCAGAAAAGAAACAAGTGAATAAGGAACAGAACAAGACCAGCAAGGAAATTTCTCGCGACAAACACAACGGCAAGAATCAGAAGTAAGAATCGGCGCCCTCACTGTTTTCCGAGGTGTGAGCGATCGCAATCGAACCGGGAGGCGACGTGGTCTCCCGGTTCTTTCTTTTTGCGGCACTAATTCTCTCTCCAGATGTTTGACTTGTCGACGGCCCGAGTCGACGCTGCCGTGGACTCTGTCAATTCGCCTCATTTTCGACTCAGTGTTATCCTAGAGGCATCCTGCGCGTCTAATCTTTGCACGTCTTGCGCCGGAGCATATCTATGGACCCCGTAGCCATCCTAAACTCACCCGAATTGCGTGCGCTGGAATGGGCGCATCCGCTCGTTCGGGAATGGTTCGTCACTAAGTTCAGTACGCCCACGGAGCCGCAGGAGCTAGGCTGGCCGCATATTCTGGCGAAGAGAGACACACTGATCTGCGCCCCGACCGGTTCGGGCAAGACGTTGGCCGCTTTCCTGGCTTGCATTGACGTGTTGGTGCGCAAGGCCGTTGCCGGCGACCTGCTCGATCAAACCGAAGTTCTGTATGTTTCGCCGCTAAAAGCGCTGGGTAACGACATTCAGCGGAACTTGGACGCGCCGCTTGGGGAAATTCTGCAACTGGCTCGCGAGCGCGGCTACCTGATGCCTGAAATTCGCACCGCGGTGCGCACGGGCGACACTCTGATGCACGAGCGCCGAGCAATGCAAAAGCGTCCGCCGCACATTCTGGTCACTACGCCGGAGTCGCTTTACATTTTGCTTACGGCCGCGAAGAGCAGGGAAAATCTTCGCACCGTCAAGACGCTGATCGTGGACGAAATTCACGCGGTCGCCGACGACAAGCGCGGCTCGCACCTCGCTCTCTCCATCGAACGTCTCGAAGCCCTCCTAGAGCAGCCTCTGACCCGCATCGGCCTGTCCGCCACGCAGAAACCGATTGAGCTGGTAGGGCAGTTTCTCACCGGCAGCGCCCGGCCCGCGCCCGTGATCGTGCAAGTCGCGCAGCGAAGGGAATTGAACCTTGCGATCGAAGTCCCGGCCAGCGAGCTTGGGCCGGTCGCTTCGAACGAGATGTGGGACGAAATCTACAAGCGCATTGCCGAGCTGGTTGGGCAGCATCGTTCGACACTCATTTTTGTGAATACCCGGCGCCTGGCCGAACGCGTGGCCCATCATCTGCGCGCCCTGCTTGGCGAGGACGCGGTCGCTTCACATCATGGCAGTCTTTCGCGCCTCAGGCGTCTCGCGGTTGAATCCAAGCTCAAAGCGGGCGAAGTCCGCGCGCTGGTCGCGACGGCTTCCCTTGAACTCGGAATTGATATCGGCACGGTGGATCTTGCTTGCCAGATCGGCTCTCCGCGCTCGATTGCGGTTGCTTTGCAGCGTGCCGGACGCGCGGGGCACTGGCGCGGCGCGGTTCCCAAGTGCCGTTTTTTCGCTACGACGCGCGATGAGCTGCTGGAATGTGGCGCGCTGGTGCGCGCGATTCGTGAGGGCCAGCTGGACCGCATCGAAATTCCCGAGGCGCCGCTCGATGTTCTCGCGCAGCAGGTGGTGGCCGCCTGTGCCGCCGAGGATTGGCAGGAAGATGACCTGTTCGCGCTGGTTCGCCGCGCGTTTCCCTATCGCAATCTCGTGCGCAAAGATTTCGACGAAATTATCGCGATGCTTTCCGATGGAATTGCCGCGCGGCGCGGTCGCTATGGGGCCTATCTGCATCGCGATCAAGTGAATCACCGTCTCCGCGGGCGCCGTGGCAGCCGTCTGGCGGCTATCACAAGTGGCGGGGCAATTCCGGACAACGCGCTGTATACCGTGATCGCCGAGCCGGAGGGTACCGTCGTCGGCACGGTGGACGAAGACTTCGCGGTCGAGAGTTTGCGCGGAGATATCATCCTGCTTGGCAACACCTCGTGGCGCATTCGCCGCGTGCAGTCTGGATCGGTGTCCGTGGAGGACGCCAAGGGCGCGCCTCCCAACGTGCCTTTCTGGCGCGGTGAAGCGCCTTCGCGAACGATGGAGCTTTCGCAGCAGGTCGCGCACGTGCGGGAAAAAATCAGCGCGCTGACCGAAAACGCCGCGCCATCGGACGCGCTGACGAATTCGCCGCAAGCCGCGACCGCCATTCAATGGCTGCAAGATGAATGCGGCATGGATGGCCCCGGCGCCGAGCAAGCCGTGGAATATGTGGTCCAGGGTAGAGCCGTGCTGCGCGCGGTCCCCACGCAGGAAACCATTATCGCCGAGCGCTTTTTCGATGAAAGTGGCGGAATGCAGCTCGTGATTCACGCGCCGTTTGGCGGCCGCATCAACAAGGCTTGGGGACTCGCGCTGCGCAAGCGTTTCTGCCGCTCGTTTAATTTCGAATTGCAGGCGGCCGCCACTGACAACGGACTGAATATTTCGCTGAGCGACCAGCACAGCTTTCCTCTCGCAGACGTTTTTCATTTCCTTCACAGCGAGAGCGTGGAGCCGTTGCTCGAACAAGCCGTGTTGGCTTCTCCGATTTTCACCACACGCTGGCGCTGGGTTGCCGGACGTGCCTTGGCCCTGCTGCGCTTCATGGGCGGAAAGAAAGTTCCGCCGCAAATCCAGCGCATGCGCTCCGATGATTTGCTGGCCGCCGTGTTTCCGGAAGCCGCAGCCTGCCAGGAGAATATTTCCGGCGATATCGCCATTCCAGACCATCCGCTCGCGCGGGAGACGATGAAAGACGCGCTCACCGAAGCGATGGACGTGGAGGGTCTGAAGAACGTGCTGGCCGATATTTCGTCCAGCAAGATCCGCTGCATTGCCGTGGATACTCCGGTGCCTTCGCAATTTTCGCACGAGATTCTCAACGCGAATCCGTACGCGTACCTTGACGACGCTCCTTTGGAAGAACGCCGCGCTCGCGCTGTGGAAATGCGGCGAATGTTGCCCGAATCGGTGCTCTCGGAAATCGGGCGTTTGGATCCCGCGGCAATTGCCCAAGTGCGCGAAGAGGCTTGGCCCGATGTGCGTGGTGCCGACGAACTTCACGACGTGCTGTTGGAATTGATTGCGATTCTCGAATTAGAAGACCCTAGCGCAACGGGAATGATTCCCAAGCCCATCTCCGCCTGGACCGATTATTTCAATGAGCTAGTTACGGCTGGCCGAGCCGCGCGCGCAGGGTTTGAAGAACGGACGTATTGGGTAGCGGCTGAAAAAGCTCAGACGTTCGCGTCGCTGTTTCCCGATGCGCATTTCGATTCGGCGCCTGCCGAGATCGGCGGGCAAAAGCCGTCGCGTGACGATGCCATTTTTGGCTGCGTCACAGGATGGATGGCACATCTGGGACCTGTCACCGCCCCGGGATTGGCTGCCTTGCTGGGCATTCCGGTCTCCGACGTCGAAAAGTGCTTCCTGCGGCAGGAAGCTGCGGGAACGATATTGCGCGGCCAGTTCACCGATTCGCCCAGTGGCGTCACCGAGTGGTGCGATCGCCGATTGCTGGCGCGCATTCATCGCCTCACACTCGGATCTCTGCGCAAACAGATTCAGCCCGTCGCCGCGGCGCAATTCATGCGCTGGCTGTTGCGCTGGCAACACCTGACTGCTGAAACAAAGCTTCTAGGCGAACGCGGCACGCTCGAAGCTCTGCAACAACTGCAGGGGTTCGAGGCTCCAGCCAATGCCTGGGAGCAGCAAATTCTGGCACGCAGAATTGCCAACTACGATCCCAAGGTTCTCGACCAGCTGTGTCTGACCGGGGCTGTCGGCTGGGGACGCCTTTCGCCGCATCCGGCGACGCTCGCAGAAAATGGCGCCACGATTCGCCGCGTAGTACCCACCAGCACGGCTCCGCTCACATTTTTCATTCGCGAAGATGCCGACTGGATGATTTCGCAGCACGCCGCAGGCGGCCCCGATGAAACCGCTGGATTGAGTCCCGCCGCGCGCGACGTGCTGGCTCACCTGCGCCAGCGCGGCGCGTCTTTTTTTCCCGATATCGTGCGGGGCACGGGAAAAATCAAAGCGGAAGTGGAGACCGCGTTGTGGGAACTGGTGACCGCCGGGATGATCACTGCCGATGGTTTCGACAACATTCGCGCGCTTATTGATCCCAAACGCCGGGCGGGGCAGGGAAGAGGGCACCATGCGCGCCCGCGCCACAGCGCCGGACGCTGGTCGCTGCTTTATGCGGGCGAGCCTTCCGAACACGCGCGGGTTGTGGAATCCACCTGCTGGATGCTGCTGCGAAGATATGGCGTCGTGTTTCGCGAAATGATCGCGCGCGAAACGATCGTTCCACGCTGGCGCGAGCTGCTCATCGCGTTTCGACGGCTGGAAGATCAAGGCCAGATTCGCGGCGGCCGCTTTGTCAGCGGATTTCTCGGCGAGCAATTCGCGCTGCCCGTCGCAGTGGAATCGCTGCGCGCAATGACTAAGCAATCGGCTACGGGAGAAGTCGTCACCATGGCCGCGACGGATCCCCTGAACCTGGTTGGCGTGCTGATACCAGGTGATCGCGTCGCGTCGAGCTCAGGCAAGACCGTGACGTTCGTGGACGGTATGGCGGTGGATGCAGACGAATCCGCTGCAAGATTCCTGGCCGCTGCCGCCGTTTGACCTACCATTTGCAAATGCTACGTCTCGCGCGCGGATTGCGGCTAGGAGGTCCTAATCTTGTCACCACGATGACGGTTTCGCACATGCGGCGCCTCCGCAATGCAGTTCGATTTACAATAGGAGCATGCAGAAGAAGATATTCTGGGCGACGTTCGCCGTCCTCGGCCTGATCGCCGATTTCGCGCTCCCTCTCTGGTGGGCGTTGTTCGCAACGATTCCGATCGGCTATGTCAGTTGGTGGTTCGCATACCGCAGCGATTGGTTCTGACTTCTGCCGGTCATTTTGCCTCGGTCGCGCCAACTCTTCGCGATTAAACCGATCTCCGTTAAACTGATTTTAGGAGAAGACCCCACAATTTGCCTCCGATTATCAACGCGCAAGATTTGTCCAAACGATACGGCGTTGCGCCGCTTTTCCGGAACATTTCGTTCACGATCTCGGAAGGCGACCGCATCGGCCTGATCGGTCCGAACGGTTCGGGAAAATCAACTCTGCTCGAAATTCTGCACGGCCGCGTGCATCCTGACAGCGGCGACGTAGCCATTCGCAAAGGCACCAGGCTAAGTTGCGTCTCGCAGATTTCCGAGTTTGATCCGAGCGAGACGGTGCGCTCGGTGATCGAATCAGCGCTGGCAAAATCCGGAGTGCCAGAAACGGATCGCGGCTTTCGCACCGCGGAAGCGCTCCATCGCGCCGGGTTCGAAGACCCGGAGATTCACACCGCTGCGCTATCTGGCGGATGGCGGAAGCGCGTTGCGATTGTCGCAGCACTGGTCCAGCAGCCGGATATTTTGCTGCTCGACGAACCAACCAATCATCTTGATCTCGCTGGGATCGAGTGGCTCGAAACGATTCTCCAGAACGCATCGTTCGCCTACGTAGTCGTGAGTCACGACCGCTATTTTCTGGAAAACGTCGCGCGTCAGATGGTGGAACTCAACCGCAGCTATGAAGATGGTTTCCTGCGCGTCAACGGAAATTACAGCAAGTTTCTGGAAGCCAAGGAACAGTATCTCGACGCGCAGGGCAAACGCCAGGATGCGCTGGCCAATTTAGTGCACACGGAAATTGAATGGCTGCGTCGCGGTCCGAAAGCCCGCACTACGAAATCGAAATCGCGAATCGATAAAGCGCACCGAATGATCGGCGAACTGGCGGAACTGAATTCCAGAACACGCACAGGCACTGCCGGGATCGATTTCTCGGCATCGCAACGGCAAACCAAGCAGCTGATCCGGCTCGATGGCGTTACGCAGGTCATCGGCAATCGCGTGCTCTTTAAGAACATTGATTTTGCGATGACAGCAGGTATGCGCGTGGGACTGGTCGGTCCAAACGGCAGCGGCAAGACCACGTTGCTTCGCCTGTTGCGCGGCGATATGCAGCCCGCGACCGGGACGATCCACAAAGCCGGCTCGTTGCGAATCGTTTACTTCGATCAGAATCGCCAGCTCGATCCTGACGTCAGCCTCCGCCGCGCGCTGGCGCCCGACAGCGATTCTGTGATTTATCAAGATCGCGTAATTCACGTGGCGTCGTGGGCCGCAAGATTTCTCTTCGCGAATGAGGATTTGAACAGGCCCGTTGGGCAGCTCTCCGGCGGCGAACGCGCGCGCGTGCTGATCGCGCAACTGATGCTTCAGCCTGCCGATGTCCTGCTGCTGGATGAACCCACGAACGACCTCGATATTCCGACGCTCGAAGTATTAGAGGAAAGCCTGCTGGAATATCGCGGCGCGCTGGTGTTGGTCACGCACGATCGCTACATGCTCGACCGCGTTTCTACGATTGTGCTAGGACTCGACGGGAGCGGGGCAGCGGCGCGCTTTGCCGATTATTCGCAATGGGAAGAATGGTTGCGTTCGCA
>Ga0210401_10000683_pt1 | contig 41266 bp, 34 predicted proteins | sample IncBWH32MmetaG_FD_150866 | JGI IMG/M metagenome (GOLD analysis project Ga0210401, IMG submission 150866) | Forest soil microbial communities from Barre Woods Harvard Forest LTER site, Petersham, Massachusetts, United States - Inc-BW-H-32-M | ecosystem: Environmental > Terrestrial > Soil >... | reverse complement strand
TTGCAGCTTGGCGATGCCGGCCAGGCGCAGCCAGTCCTCGGCGGCGCTCATGACGGCGCGGCCGAGGCCTTGCCCGCGCCGGTCGGGATCGGTGGCGACATAATAGACCCAGCCGCGATGACCATCATGGCCGACCATGGCGGACGCCACGACCTTCTCGTCCTCGCGGCCGAGCAGGATGGTGGAGTTCGGCCCCTTGCGCGCCAGCGCGATGTCGGCAACCGGATCGTTCCAGGGCCGCGTCAGGCCGCAGCGCTCCCACAACGAGACAACGCTGGTCACGTCCGCATCCTCGATGGCGGTGATGGCAAGCCCGGCAATCATGATTTCAAACCCTGGAATTACAGCACCTTGCCGGGATTCATGATTCCGTGCGGATCAAGCATGGCCTTGAACGCACGCATCAATTCGATCGCGGTCTTGTCCTTCACATCGGGCAATTCGTCGCGCTTGAGCACGCCAATGCCGTGCTCGGCCGAGATCGAGCCACACATGCGAATCACAATGTCGAACACGACTTTGTTCACTTCATGCCAGCGATCGAGGAAATCCGAAGCACTGCCGCCCACCGGCTGGCTGACATTGTAATGAATATTTCCGTCACCGAGATGACCGAAGGAGACCGGCCGCGAGCCCGGAATCAATTTTACGACCGCGGCATCCGCTTCCGCGATGAAGTCGGGCACGGCGGCCACGGGGACGGAGATGTCGTGCTTGATCGAGCCGCCTTCCGGCTTCTGCGCCGCCGACATCTCGTCGCGCAACTTCCAGAAGGCCTGGCGCTGGCTCAGATTGGCCGCGATCACGGCATCATCGACAATGCCGGCCTCCATGCCCTTCTCGAGGATGGCTTCCAGCGTCGAGCGCGCGTCGTCGCGCGGCGAGGACAGCTCCATCAGCACGTACCAGGGGTGCTTGCTCTCAAGCGGATCGCGCACGTCGATGCCGTGGCGGATCGAGAAATCGACCGAGATCTCGGAGAGCAGCTCGAAGCTGGTCAGCGTGCCCGCTGCCTCGTTCCGCGACAGCGACAGCAGCTTCAGCGCGTCCGCCGGCGACTTCAGTCCGACATAGGCGGTCTCGATTGCGCGCGGCTTCGGAAACATCTTCAAGGTCGCAGCCGTGATGATGCCGAGCGTGCCTTCCGCGCCGATGAAGAGGTTGCGCAGGTCGTAGCCGGTGTTGTCCTTTTTCAGCTTGGACAACAGGTTCAGCACGCGCCCGTCGGCGAGCACGACCTCGACACCAAGCGCCATTTCCCGCGCGACGCCGTAAGCAAGCGCCGTGGTGCCACCGGCATTGGTGGAGAGATTGCCGCCGATGGTGCAGCTTCCTTCCGCGCCGAGCGAGAGCGGAAACAGCCGATCGACCACGGCGGCGCGCTGCTGCGCCACCTGCAGGACCACGCCGGCGTCGCAGGTCATGGTGTTGGAGGCGGCGTCGACCTCGCGAATCCTGTCCATCCGCTTCATCGAGATCACGACCTCGCCATTGTGTGGCGTCTGCCCGCCGACGAGGCCGGTGTTACCGCCCTGCGGCACCAGCGCGATCCTGTGCTCATTGGCGAGCTTGCAGATCGCGGCGACCTCTTCGGTCGAGCCGGGACGCAGCACCAGCGGCGAATGGCCGTGGAAGATGCCACGCTCCTCGGTGGTGTAGGGCGCGATGTCGGCCGGATCGGTCACCGCATATTTGTCGCCGACGATCTTGCGAAACTTCGCGATCAGGTCGGTGGAGAGGGCAGGCGGCGGCGTCGTTGGTTGCACGATGTTCATTGATTCAATTCCCGGTCATTCCAGCTCAGGCGGCCGCGCGGCGCAGCCGGTCGTTGATGGCCTCTCCGAGCCCATGGTTCGGTATCGGCATCACGGCGATGGTTTGGGCCATCCTGGCGTCGAGGGCGCGAAGATAGCCGAAAAGATGGGTGGCGGCTTCATTGAGGTCGCCGCGTTCGGATAAATTCATGACGGCCGCGGCCCGTTCCGCGTCCTTGAGTGGGGAGCCGAAGGCCAGCAGCACTTCGCCCGGCGCGATATCGGTGGCGTTGAGCCGCACGCGGGTGCGCGGCGCGTAATGCGAGGAGAGCATGCCCGGCGCCAGCGGCTGGGCGCTGTCGTTCTCCACGTCGGAAGGCGGCTGGAGCAGGGCGCGGCCGAGCACGCGCTCGATCTCCTCGCGTGGCAGCCCGCCGGGCCGCAGCAGCATCGGCTCCTCGAAACAGCCGACGATGGTGGATTCGACGCCGACTTCGACGGGGCCGCCGTCGACGATGAGATCGATGCGGCCGGCGAGATCGCTTTCCACATGCTGAGCCGTGGTCGGCGAGACATGGCCGGAGATATTGGCCGACGGCGCCACCACGGGCTTGCCGAAGGCGTCAAGGATTGCACGCGCGACGGGATGCGAGGGGATCCGGATCGCGATGGTGTCGAGGCCTGCGGTCGCCAGTTCCGCCACCGCGCAATCGCGTGTCTTGGGCAGCACCAGCGTCAGCGGGCCGGGCCAGAACGCTCGCGCGAGCGCGAGCGCGGGCGCATCGAAACGGGCGATTTTCTCGGCGGCCGCGAGATCGGCGACATGCGAAATCAGGGGATTGAAGGCCGGCCGGCCCTTGGCTTGGTAGAGGCGGGCGATGGCATCGGCATTGGTGGCGTCGGCGCCGAGCCCGTAGACGGTTTCGGTCGGAAACGCGACCAGACGGCCTTCCGCGAGCGCGCGGGCGGCCCCTGCCAGCTCAGCCTCGCCGGCGGGCGAAATCTCGGTGGTCAGGCCAGTGGTCACGGGCTCAAAATCTCCAAAATCGGCTCCTTGCGGTGCGTGAAAGGCGACGCTATAAGCCGCGGTCTTAGTCGGAGTGTGGCTCAGCCCGGTAGAGCACTGCGTTCGGGACGCAGGGGTCGCAGGTTCGAATCCTGCCACTCCGACCATTTCCCAGTATTTTCAATCGCTTAACGAGGCAGTCGCCCAGTTGTGCATGATCGGATTTGACGCAGGGGTCGCAGGTTCGAATCCTGCCACTCCGACCATTTCCCAGTATTTTCAATCGCTTAACGAGGCAGTCGCCCAGTTGTGCATGATCGGATTTGACGCAGGGCTCGCAGTTCTGATGTTGCCAATTCGGTTGTTCTTTCAGGTTTCTATACTTCCCGTGATTTGCATGCGCAACGAAATGCGCAACGTTTTTGTGGGCGGAAGGCTTTATTGAACACAGCCAGTTAGAAAGTGCGGCTCACCACTAGTCAGGTGCGGCGACGTACTCCCGCTCCCCGCTTTTTGAGCGCGCGAAGTAGATTTCGCCGGAGCATTGGAACGATCGAAATGAACAAAGCCGACTAAGGCCGACACGGGCTCGGTGACAAGCAAAATGCATCTATACACTTGGCACGGCGCTTAGCATCGCCGCTGACACCATATCGGGCTACGTCCAAGGGCTCCTCGACGGGATTGAGTTCAAGCAAACAGCCTATGCACTCGACCGCGATTCGTGAAAGCCGCGCTGGCCCGCTTCCTGAAGAAGGCTTCGAGCGGCAGCCCAATTGCCCCAACGCCACACTTGGACTCAATCCTTCGCAGAGACATGCGCATCTACCTCTGTGGGGCAACTCTGACGGTGAGAGAAGCAATTTTCCCGCCCCAATCCAAATTTGGAGGAACGGATGCGTCGTCGCCAACTCTTTGGTGGATCACGACACTGACCTTTCCATGCGAGTGCATTAAATTGACTTTAGCAGTCGCGACATCACCGATCTCATCGGAGCAGCATGCGACGTGCTCGACTCCGATCGCGGCAGAGCAGTGGACCGAAGAGTCCGTTCCAACGCGGAGCAGCAATAGTCATGGCACTCGAAGCAGCAGTTTCCCCTCGAACCCTCACCGCAAAGCTTCACTATCTCAAGCGCGGTGCCGAAAAGCCGACGTTCTATCGCATCGATCCGCCGCCCGGCGTGCCGCAATGGAATGGCATCGACGATGAACGCGAAGTCCGGATCGAAGATGCGCGCAGCCGGGAGTCCGAATTTTCCCTCGATCGCAACGGCTTCGCGCTAGTGAACGCGCCAACCGCGGTTGCCGATTTCTATGACGACCAGGAGATCAAGCGCACCTACTACCCGGAAGTGGAAAAATTACTGCGGAGCGCCGTCGCTGCAAGCCGGGTGTTCGTCTTCGATCACAATGTACGCAATGCCGCTCGGTCAGGGCTGGCCCCGCCCTCGCGGCAAGTGCACAACGACCACACCGTCAACTCCGCGCCCCGCCGCGTCCGTGATCATCTCAAGACGGAGGCCGACGAGTTGTTGAAGCACCGCTTCGGCATCGTCAATGTTTGGCGGCCGCTTCGCGGCCCGGTGCTTGATTCGCCGTTGGCCTTATGCGATGCGCGGTCCTTTTCAGATGATGATCTGATTGCGAGCGATCTCGTTTATGCCCATGTCCGCGGCGAAACCTCCCGTGTGGAATACAAGCCGGAGCATCGATGGTACTACTTCTCCGAGATGCAGACCGACGAAGCGCTCTTGATCCGGATATATGACAGCGCCAATGACGGTCGTGCCCGGCTGTCCTTCCATACTTCGTTCGAGAATCCGCTCGCGCCAGGGGCGCCACCACGGGAGAGCATCGAGGTGCGCGCGCTGGTGTTCTTCCCGCCGGTGTCCTGACCGAACCATTGCCAATGGCGAGGCGTGGACGATGGCCGCGCTTCGCCGGCAGGCGGGCCTTACCGAGCCCTCGAGCTCACTTGGGGGCGGCCTGCTATACCGGCGTAAACAGGAAGCAGCCAGTCATATCGGCGAATTCGCGCGCGAATTCTCGGTAAACTGATGTCTCTTCCTGTGTTGCTGGACGGATTCGAGGCGCGACAACTTGTGGCGATAGACGGGCTAGCTTCGATTGGCGATAGTCCCGCAGCGCCTGCGTAAACCACGATGCGTTCGCAAAGGTTACGGCCTGCGCCTCATGCGCGGCTTCGAACGCGAACGATGGTGATCCCGGCATTCTGCGCCGCGGTCCGCCACGGGAACAGCGCATATTGCTGGAAGACGATGCCACGATCACGTGCCGGTCCGACGATCGGCCGGCCCGTCCAGCAGGATTTTGCCGCTGTCGCGTCTTTCCGCCACCGAAGACCTCAAGTGAGCAGAATTCGGCAAGTGACCGCACGGGTCTGCAAGCAAGCGGGACTCTACTTCGCTAAAGCTTTGTCGGGGATGACAGCACGCTTTCGACATCTCCGATTGACGGCCGTCAGCGATTGGATCGCTCAGGCAAGCCCCGGAACCAAAAGAACATCGCTGGCTCAGCCCTTATCGCCAGTTTGGAAACCGGCTTTTGCTGTGGTGCCCGGCCAACGCGAGTTGCGGCTCGATCTGTTCCGCGGGTTGGCGCTTTGGTTCGTTTATATCGACCATCTTTCGCCTGACGTCCTGATCTGGCTCACGATCCGCAACTATGGTTTCAGCGACGCCACCGAGATATTCATTTTTATCTCGGGTTTCACAGCCGGGCTTGTCTACGGAAGGGCCACTTTCGAGTCCGGAATCGTGGTCGGAACGATGCGCGTGCTGCGGCGCGTGTGGCAGATCTACACCGCCCACCTTCTTCTATTCCTGGCGCTGATAGCCGAGGTCGCTTACGCCACGACAATCGCCCAGAAGCCTTCGTTTTACGTTCAGGAAATGGAGGTTGGCGAATTCTTCAGGCAACCCGGCATCGAGATGATTCAGGCCCTACTGCTACGTTTCCGTCCGCTGAATATGGATATTTTGCCACTCTATGTGGTGCTGATGGCCGCTCTGCCGGTGATCCTGCAGCTCGCACGATACCACAGGAATCTGCCGCTCGTTCTGTCAGCAGCGTTATATATCATCACACTCCGATACGATCTACATTTGTCGACCGATCCTGATGGCTCGTGGTCGTTCAATCCTTACGCATGGCAATTGCTCTTTGTTTTCGGCGTTTGGTGTGCGCTGGGAGGCGGTCGGCGATTGTCATGGCTACTTGAATCGTCGGTGGTCCTCTGGATAGCCGTCGCCTACCTCTGCGCAGCCTTCTTCCTGGTCCTGACGTGGCATTTCCCTTCGCTGGAAAGCTTGATCCCCGGCTGGTTCATGCGAGTGATCTATCCGATCGACAAGACCAACCTCGACGTCCTGAGACTTGCTCACTTTTTGGCGTTGACCATCGTGACTTTGCGTTTCGTGCCTGGCAGCTGGGCAGGATTGAGGTCGCCTTACCTGCGGCCTCTCGTCCTTTGCGGGCAGTATTCGCTTCAGATCTTCACGCTTAGCGTCGCTCTTTCGTTCGCTGGCTATGTGCTGCTAATGGAGCTTGATGCCGGTGTCCTATTGCATTTTGCCGCAGCCGTCGCCGGCATCTGGATTCTGTGCACCGTTGCCAGGACGTTCGCCTGGTACAGGTGGGCGATATCCGGTTGCGAGCGCGAGACAGCAGTCCCGTCCAAGCCGAGAGCGCAAGGTTCGTGACAGAATGACTGTCACTTGGGGGAAGCCGGTGTTCGGACCTTTAGTTTGTTCGGCGCAAGATGCTTGCTCTGGCCTCGGTCGTCGCATTGCAATCGGCAGGCCAGGCAGCGTCAGAACTGTGGCTTGACCGCCTAGCCGAGCAACCAGGTTGATTGTCATGGGAAACGAAAACATCGATCACATTGTCGTCGAACGAGATCTGCGGCTCGACCTTCTTCGAGGTGTGGGCCTTTGGATGATCTTTCTCGATCATATACCGGATGATGTTGTCTCCTGGCTGACGCTGCGCAACTACGGGTTCTGCGACGCGGCGGAGTTTTTTGTCTTCATCTCGGGCTATTTGCTCGGCTTCATTTACGCTCCGATTGTCGCCGCGGGTCAGTTCATGCCGGCTCTAAAAAGGCTGTGGCTGCGGACCTGGCAAATGTATGTCGCTCATCTCCTTCTCTTCCTTGTCTTCACGGCGCAGATCGCCCGTGCGGCGAGGAGGTTTGATAATCCCATGTACAAGGATGAGTTCAACATCGCCAACTTCCTTGCGCATCCCGACGAGTTGATCGGCAAGGCGCTAACCTTGCAGTACAAGCCGGTCGACCTCGACGTGCTGCCGCTTTACATCGTCCTTGTCGCGATTTCGCCGTTCGTCCTGTGGTGTCTGGTGCGCCGGCCCAACTTGACCATGTTCGGTTCGGTGGTGCTCTATGTACTCGCGCGCTACTTCGACTGGAACTTGCCATCATATCCAAAAGGGGCGACCTGGTATTTCAATCCGTTTGCGTGGCAAATGTTGTTTTTCTTCGCCGCCTGGTGTGGGCGCAGCGCCGGCGCCCAGATCAAGCGACTGCACCAATCGCGCATTGTACTCGCGGTCGCAATCGGGTGGATCCTCTTCGCCTTTGTCGTCGTCATGAGCTGGCACAGCCCTTTCCTGGAGTCTCTCATTCCGAAATGGCTGATCAAGGTGATCTATCCGATCGATAAGACCGATCTGGACATGTTCCGTTTCACCCATTTCCTCGCTCTCGCCCTGCTCATCTCGCGATATCTTCATCGAGATTGGGCCGGGCTGCGGTCGAAATGGCTTCATCCGCTTATATTGTGCGGACAGCATTCACTTCCATTGTTCTGTCTCGGCGTATTCCTGTCCTTCGGCGCGCACTGGATTTTGGTTCAGTGGAACAGCACCTTTGTAGAGCAAATCGCCGTCAGTCTGGCCGGGTTTGCGATTATGACCGCCGCCGCCTGGCTTCTTGGCCGCGCGGAAAAGGTGGCAGACCTTTTCGTCGATGCCGGGTTCGGCCCGAAGCCGGACCCTGGAACACTGCCGGGCAGCGTTTGACGCGACCCGCACATGCGTCTGAATCTCTCTTTTTCGTTTTGCGTCGTGAGCCGAACGAGCCTTGTCCGGTCTGCCGATAAAGCTCGGTCGAATAGCCGCCGCAAATGAGACAGGAATTCTCGTCAGCACGCATCAAAGCGCAACCGGCAGGCGCTCGCATTCATGTCGCCGCGAAGTCGGCTTTGCTTGCGGAAAGGGTTATGGAGGCCCTCAAGCCCTCAAACCCGTATGATCGTTTGACGTTGGCGGTTTTTGCAGCGCTTGCGGCTGCAGTATGGTTCACGTTCAGGGATTACGCAATCTCCAACGACGAAGGGGTGCAGCATCACTATGGCGAACTGATCATTGCCTACTACCGCAGCGGGTTCAAGGTACGCGATCTGTTCACTTTCGAGAACCTCTACCTCTACGGTGGGCTGTTCGACATGATTGCGGTGGGGCTCACATACTTCATTCCCGTCGATCCCTATGAGCTGCGCCATGTGCTTTGCGCGATCACTGGAATTGGCGGGATCGCCGCCAGCGCAGCAACGGCGCGGTTGATTGCAGGACCGCGCGCAGGGTTCGTCTCGGCCGTCCTCCTTGCGCTTTGCGGCGCATGGTATGGTGCGATGTTCAATCACACCAAGGACATTCCGTTTGCTGCCGCAATGATGGGAGCCACGCTGTTTGTCATTCGCATCGCTCGTCAATTGCCGTCGCCCCGCGCTGTTGACCTCGTGGGATTCGGTCTGTTGGCGGGAGCCGCCCTCGGGATACGAAGCATTGGCTTGTTGCAGCTATTCTATCTATGTCTTGCAGTCATCGTTTCATTACCCTGGCAGAAGCGTTTTGAGACTTGCGCAGGTTTTGCGGCCAGCGCCGCCGTACGGATAGTCCCGGCGGTCGCGTTGGCCGCCCTTGTGATGATCCTTGCCTGGCCTTGGGCTGCGCTGTCGCCGCTCAATTCGATTCGCGGGCTCCTGGCGTTCTCCGAATTTCACTACGCGATCCGCACGATGTTTGCGGGACGCGTTTACGAAATGGCCGACGTGCCGAGGCTCTATATTCCAGGCTATCTCCTCTTCCGCGTGCCTTTGATCATGCTTGTCGGCGCGGCATTGGGGATCATTTCAGCGCCTTTATGTTATCTCGGGCAGAAGACCTTGCCGCGGCACCGTGACCTCATCCTGACGTCATCGGCGATCGTGTTTCCGGTAGCGTTCCAAGTGTTGTTTCGTGGACCCGCCTTCACGGGCATGCGTCACTTTCTATTCGTGCTTCCCCCGCTTGCGACCCTGGCCGGCGTCGGCTGGAGTGAGTTGATCGACGCGCTCGAAATGTGGAGTGGGCGGCTAGCCTCAAGCGCTATTGCCTTGATGTGTGTCTGTTGTCTGTGGGACGGCGTTACTCTCGTTCGGCTGCACCCCTACGAGAACCTGTCCTACAATTCCCTGATCGGAGGTCTCCCGGGAGCTTTCCGCCGATACGACCTCGATTACTGGTTCAACAGCATGCCGGAGGCGATCCATCTCCTCGAGGCGTTTGTACGCGATAGGAGGCTGGCGGAGGTGACCACATCTTCGAAAATTTATTCCGTCGCGGTGTGTGGAGAGCGTCCTGCGTTCGATCAAAGCGTCACCCTTCCCCAATTGCACTGGGACTTCAGGTCCAAATGGGAGGAGTCGGATTTCTTCATCGCACCGACGCAGATGAACTGCGACCAGGATATTGACGGCGAGATCGTCGGTACCGTGGAAAGACTCGGCGTTCCGATCGCTTACGTAAAGGATCGGCGGTCAATCGTGGATCGGCCGATGGCGACGATCACGCCACCCAGCGCAGGTCGACGCGATTCAAGTTCTCGTTAGTGATCGCGCGAGGTGAATGCCTTGGTCTCCGGCGTGCAGCCTGAGGCTCAGGCGTGGATGCACGTTTGAGCGTCGGTCTTTGCCTGACGCAGTTTCGATAGAGATCGCGCCGGACATGGCGGGCGAGAAACATGTCCGATCGAGCGTTCGGCTGTCCGTTTCGGACCTTCACAAGTCGAAGGCCTCGTGCGACGTTCTGACAGATGCTGTTCGGCACGATAGCCGAAATGGAAACGGCGCAACGTTCCGTTTGTCAGAGTGCTGGACGCCGTAAATGGCCGGAGGAATAAGTCGTAAGATACCGCGATGGAGTATGGCTGATTCGGATGGATCAGGGGCCGGCACGCCAACGCTGATCACCCCCGCTGTGCAGGCTGTGTTCTCGCGGTTGAGCATCCAGCACCTCCCACTCACGATCATCGAAAATGAGTTGAAGGGCGAGCAGCGCCGGTTTTCGCCTTTGGCCGCTGAACGCGGAAGTGCGCGGAATCCATACCTAACGGCGCGCAGAAAAAACTCAGTGCCCGGTCGGCGTGTTCGTTTACACGCCGCCTTGCGCGGAACCATGACTTCTAGAAGGCCGGAGTGGAGGGTGATAGGCATGCCAGATCAGTCAGCAGCATTCAAAGGCGGCGCAGTCCCGCAACTTGATATCGGTTTACAATTCGACGCTGTAGCCGACAGTTTGGCCAGTCTCCTGGAGACGGTGCGGCTTGAACTCGATCACGATCGCGAGGCAGCGAAGGCGTCGCTGGTCGCTGCGTCGTCGATCCTTCAATCTGAAATTGAACGTCGTTCGTCCAGTCACAGCGCGAAGCCGGGAGCATTGACCAGTTGGCAGACAGCGCGTTTGCAGGCGTTTATTGACGAGAATTTGCACCGGAGAATTGTCGTGAGAGATCTCAGTGCCGTAGCGCAGCGGAGCCCGGCGCATTTCTCCCGTTCGTTCAAGAAAACGTTCGGAGAGCCGCCGCATGCATACGTGGTCAGGCGGCGGCTCGAGAGAGCCCGCCTCTACATGGTGGCAACTTCAGAACCGCTGAGCGAAATAGCCCTGAGCGTCGGGCTGGCTGATCAAGCGCATTTCTGCAGGTTGTTCCGGCGAGCCTTTGGCCAAAGCCCATCGACCTGGCGACGTGAACGCAAGGTTCCGGAGCAGTCGCCGGCAGCCGATCTTGCAAGCTCCAGGTCGCGCGTGCTTCGCAATACCAGGCGCCCGCAGGCGATGCTGTAGTGTCAGGTAGCCAACTCAAGAAAGAAATGCCGGCTTGCCGTGATGAGAGAAAATCTTCCGGGGGATCGAGCAGAAACATTCCAGTGATGACATTCCGCTACAAGCCGAACGCTGGCGATCGCGCCAGGCGCGGCCGACAAGGCCTTCATCGCCGGCGCCGACATCAGCGAACTCGCGCATGTCGATGCCTATGAAGCGGAAGAGTCGAGCCGGTTCGGGCAGGGCGTGCTCGACCTCATCGAAAATCTCGGCAAGCAATGGCTTTGCACTCGGCGGCGGCTGTGAGACGGCAATGGCTTGCACGGTGAGAATTGCAGCAGAGCATGCCAAATTTGGTCAACCCGAAGTCAAGCTGGGCCTGCTTGCCGCCGGGAGGCGGGGAGGGCGTATGGTCCGCCAGTGTCTCGATCCAGGCTGCGCTGTGCGAGGCAAAATTCTTCGGGTCGTCCACGATCAGTAGCCCGCTTCAGGTGCATGCTATTGCCAAGGTATCGGCGAAGCGCGCCCCGAACATTGGAAACATAGTGATGAGCTTCTCCGGCAGCTCGGATTCAGCGCGCCCGAAATCGATGGTTTGCGTGCGAGCGGTGCCATTCCGAAAGCAATGGAACACGCGGTCTAGCGCGACCATCCCCGCCGCCCTTCGTTCGGTTTACCGATTGGTGTGGCCTGTTGAACCGCCATCATTTCATCGCTTCGTGCTGCGATTAGACGTCGCGGCGTCCTGCGAATGTCGAAACGAGACCGCCGACCCAGTTGACCACGCGTGAGAGCAGAGACGATGATTCGACACCCCGGCTCGCGTCGGCCAGAAATGCCTCGATCACGGCGGCGGTTTCAGCCGGGCGGGTCACGAAGAAGAGGTGGCCGTCATCGATCATCCGGAACTCGGCATTCGGGATCAAGCCCGCCAGAATGCGACCGTTGATGGGAAGGACCAACGGGTCGTCGCTACCCGCCAGAACGAGCGTCGGTTGCGGCAGCGACCACAGCCACGGCAGGCTGGTCCAGCCACTCACCGCAAGGAGCTGATACAGGTAGCCCAGGTTGCGTGCCCCATGCATCGCGGCCGCATGACCACCGATCAAGGACGGATCGCGGCGAAAGGCGCCTCCGTAGATATCCGCCGCTATCCTGTTCAGATAGTCCTTGTCGGTGTAGCGGCGCGGCGTCGCCATCTTCCATAGCACCGCGGGGCTCGCCGGCACCATCGTGAAGCCGGGTGCCGTCGCAGCGAGCACCAACCGCCGGCAGAACTTTGGATATTGATGCGCAAACTGCTGCGCGATTCCACCACCCCAGGACACTCCGGCGACGTCGATCTCCGCATGGCCAAGTTCCGCAACGAGACCGGCGGCGAGCCGCGCCAGCGTCGATGGACGATACGGCAGCCGCGGCCTGGGCGAACCGCCGACTCCAGGCACGTCGAAGATAATGGCCGTCGTGCTCGTGAGTGCTTCGAGAAAAGGCCTTGCCAACTCCCAGTTGGCCCCGATTCCATTGAACAGCAATAACGGCGGCAGCCGGCCGCTGCCGTGCCTGATGGCAACCCGGAGCGACTGCCCACCAATCGAGATTTGCCGCACTTGGATCTCGCGTGGCGCCGCGGCTCGGCTCCTTGCTGTGGGATCGTCAGTCAAAGACATAGGTCCCCGGAGCTGCGGCAAGCACGGGATGGCGTTCGCTACCTGGCGACGCTGGTGCTGCAACTTCCTCGCCTGACCGTGCGTGCAGCCAATCGCGCCAATCGATCCACCAGCTTCCCTTTCGCTTCTCGGCGGAGGCCACGAATGCGTCTGGACCGTATGGATTGACCGCCCCGATCACGAAGGAGGCTTTCGGATTGGTCGGCGGGTTGATGAGGCTCTGGAGATGGCCGCTGTTCGAAAGCACGAAGGTCGTCCGTTCGCCCATGATCTGCGCGGTTTTGTGCACACCCTTCCAGGGCGTTATATGGTCGGTGGCGCCGGTAACCACATAGCTGTCGGCTTTTACCTTGCTCATATCGATCGTCTTGTCGTTCAGCGCGAGCTTTCTGGCGCTGACGAACGGGTTGCTGAAATAGAGATCGAGGTAATCGCCATGCAGAGCTGCCGGAAGTCGGGTCGTGTCGGCCTTTCGCGCAGCCTGATGGTTGTGAAGGTCTCAAACGGACAATGACGGAGTCCGAGCTGCATAATCTGCCGCTGATCAAAGGTCAGGTCTTGAATGAAACTGCTGCGTTTTGAGATCAGGAGAGCCGGTGCGCTGCCGGCCACGCCTGCCGGCGTTCGGAAAAACTGCTTCCTGCGCCGACGACAAGGTGACAGAATCTTCAAATCGTGGACGACAAAAGGCAGGTTAAGTTGCGCGACTCCGAGCAGCCCGGCGCTCTGCGCTTGATTTCAAACAATGCAAAAGAAGGACCGATCGTTGGCTTGCATGAGCGTGTTTACGAATCGACCAAACTTGCGGCGATTTTCGACGTGCTCGTCGACCAGGGCTGCCCGGCAGCCGAAATACTGAGAGACATCAACCTGACCGTGGAGCAGGTTCACTCTCCGAAGTCGAGGATTTCACTCGCGGAGTTGATGACGGCCTGCAAGAATGCAATTCGGCTTTCGAGCGACCCGCATCTGCCCTATCGCATCGGCACATCGATCCACCTCTCCGCGTACGGCATGTACGGGTTTGCGATTCTTTGCTGCCCCGACTTTCGCAAGGCGATGGGTTTTGCAGAGCTTTACCACACGCTCGCCGCACCTCTGGCAACCATCGAATTCGCCGAGGAAAACGGCGTTGCGAGTTGGGTCGTTGAACCCAGTGCACGCGCCGCAACCGAACCGCAAATCTACCGCTTCATAACGGAGATGCAGATTGGCATTCACATATCGCTGATGCGTGATGTCATGGGTCCTGCGTTCACGCCGGATCAGATCAGCGTATCATATCCGGACGCCCATGACTTTCGGCTGCCCGCCGACCAGATCGGTTGTCGTTTGGAACTGGCGAGCGGGACTAACCGGATCATTTTTGGATCGACGTGGCTGGACCAGGCTGCAAATCTCGGCAACAAGACGACGTATGCGGCGCTGCTGGCCCTCTGCGATGACCTGCTCAACGATTTGAAATTGCGGATCGGAATCGCTGGAGAGATCCGTGCGCTTCTGCTTCGGAATATTGCCAACCCCCCGACCCTGGCTGCCATTGCCAAGCTCCTCGAAATGAGCGATCGCTCGCTGCGGCGTCAGCTACGGGAGCAGGGCGTTTCCTTTCGTGCCTTGCTCGACGAACTTCGAATGCAAATCGCGCTCAGATATTTGAGAACGACGACTCTCACAAACGAGGATATTGCGCTGGCACTCGGATTCAGTGATGCTGCGAATTTCCGCCGCGCACTTCGCCGCTGGACGAACAAGTCTTCCAGCGAGATCCGAACGAAATAGCCTCAATGGCCGCACAAGGCGCAACCGGCCGCACGGATGCTGCGTAACCCGTTGCGTCGAAATATATTTTGGAGACACTGCACGCGGCTGTGATCCTTGTCTGCGCGTGGAGCACCCATTGCGTAGGATACAGAGATCGAAAATGGCAGCCCTCTCGCGGTAGATTTCTTAAATTGTGGCGCGGATGCGGGCGACTGTGCAGCTCGCTGAGCGACTACCTTTACATGGGTTGATGTTGGCCGAGGCCTGCTATGGCCTCACAACTTCTTGGGACGCATCACCGAGCCCAATCGGCGCGGCCGCAGAGAAATCCTCTGAGCTGGTTTTTTCTCAGATTTCGATCTCGGTGCCGAATTCGACGACCTGCCGCGCGGGAACGCCGAAAAATGCTGCTGAGCCCTTGGCATTGTGTTGGAGGAACGCAAAAAGCGCCTCGCGCCAAAGCGCCATCCCGGTCGCCTCTTCGCTCGGTATGATTGTTTCGCGACCTACATAGTAGCTGACTTCTGACGGTTCGACGCACAATAGCTTACCCTGGTTACAGGCGAGCAAGAGGCCTTCTTCGATCGTCGGATTTTCCATGAACCCGAAATGCAGGATGATCCGCGAAATTCCCTCGACGACCTCGCGAATCTCGACACGGTCTTGGTCCGCGACACGGGGTACTTCCTCGATAGTCACAGTTAGTAGCAGGATGCGTTGATGCATGACGTGGTTGTGTCTGATGAACTGCGTCAGTGCGAGCGGAACGCCATTAGCTGCTGATGCGAGGAATACTGTCGTGCCAGGCAATCGTGCCTTGCATCCGTTCAAAGCGGTATCGATCAACTCGGATTCGGGCTGGCGCAACTTTGTCCGGGCAGTTTCGACGAGCTTCGTGCCCCTCAACCAGGTGATCATTAGGAACGCGACCATGCTTGCCAAGACCAGCGGAAACCAGCCGCCGTCGAGCACTTTCGTCGAATTGGCGGCAAAGAAGATCAGATCGGTCATCAGGAAAAAGCCGTTAACGACGAACACGAGGAGAGGGGAATAGCCCCAGTGAATTGCGACTAGCGCCGCGAGAAACGTAGTGATCGCCATCAGTAACGAGACAGAGATTCCGTAAGCGCCGGCGAGGGCGTCCGACGTTCCGAATCCGATTACGGCTCCAAGCGTCGCCGACGCGAGCAGCCAGTTTACGACCGGTAGGTAAATCTGGCCGATCGCGTGACTTGCGGTATGTCGGATCTGCATCCGCGGAAGAAAGCCGAGTTGGATTGCTTGCTGCGTCAGGGAGAAGACGCCGGAGATGATGGCCTGAGACGCGATCACGGTCGAAACCGTGGCTAGGATGACAAGCGGATATTGCGCCCATTCGGGGGCAAGCAGATAAAACGGATTTTCAAGCGCGTCAGGACTGGTTATCAACAGCGCGGCTTGCCCGAAATAGTTAAGCACGAGCGCGGGAAGGGCAATTGTGAACCAAGCGATTTGGATCGGATGCCGGCCGAAATGACCCATGTCCGCATACATCGCTTCTCCCCCGGTCACGGCAAGGAACGCTGCGCCCAGCACGGCGAACCCGACATTCATGTTCCGATGCGCAAGAAAATCGAACGCATACGACGGATCGACTGCCAGGACCACCGCCGGAGCACGAGCGATTCCGCTGATGCCGAGCAGCGCAATCGCGATGAACCAACCGAGCATGACGGGTCCGAAGATGCGTCCGATGAAACCGGTTCCCTTCCTCTGCAAGAGGAATAGCCCGACTAGAACGACGATCGTCAGGGGGACAACCAGAGGCGCAAGCGCCGGCGCATCAACCTTCATCCCCTCGACGGCGCTGAGCACGGATATCGCCGGCGTTATCGCGCCGTCGCCATAGAGCAGGGCGGCGCCGAGGAGCCCAACGATCAACAAGCGCGCTTTGGGCGTTCCCGGCTTCGCATTTCTGGCCGAAAGCAACGCCAACATTGCGACGATGCCGCCTTCTCCGCGATTGTCCGCTCTCAAGATAAGCAATGCGTACTTGACAGAAATAATCAGAATGAGAGCCCAGAGGATCAGCGACACGACCCCAAGCACGGCATCGGCACTCCCGGGCCCGCCAGGAGGCTCGGCGGCCTTGACGGCCTCCCTCAGCGCGTAAAGCGGACTAGTTCCGATATCGCCATAGACGACGCCGAGGGCGCCTATCGTGGCAGCCAGTTGGAAATTTTGTGCGATGGTCGATTCGCCGGTGTGAGCAATCATTGGATCCTCTGACAGGCAATTTTACGGTCCGCAAATCAATGACGGCCGAACCGAATGCTTTGAAGGTTCTTGATCGTGTCTCCGGTTCTTGCGTACCTCACCGCAGAGGCGGCTATCTAGTGATAGCCGTGGCCGGGTAGAATCTCGCTTCGAGTGTTGCGATCCACGCGATCAATCCGATCGTGAAGCTTGGAAAGATGATGTGAGGCGCCAACGTGAAGGCGAATTGAGCGCGCGCTAGAAGAACGGCGTGGTCGATCATTTGCGGCGTCCCTGCGGCGCAGCATGGGGGACGACGGTGTCGTTCGGACGGGACACCTGCGCCCGCTTTCGTCGAGCAGCATGCCGATGATCGCCGGAGTCTCCTGGCCGGTCTTTCATCCGTCCCTCGCGTGCTTCCTCCAGGCCGGCCGGCAGCACGCTTGCGCGATCGCAGCTTCGCCAGCATTGGCTCTGACCATTTCCGGACCAATCGACTTGTTCAAGGTCGATAGAGGTCACCAAGAGGTCATTCGCGGCCAAGATCGCGTTTCTACAAGCAGCGCCTTACAATTTGTTGGACGATGACCTCCCGACTCGAACAGGTCAGAAGTGCTGACCCGAAGCTTCGATCCAACTCCGTCGGCTGTTCCCGCCTTTGCGGTTTGAACCTGTTCGAATAAGTTGATGGGTGCGCGAGACGAACTCCGGGGGGAGACAGTGGGACCAACGATCAAGGTCGGCTTTGGAGAAAGGCTGCATTCGGCGACCAAAATTGCGGCTCTGATCGATGCGCTGTTGCGGGAAGGAATCTTGCCGGCCGAAGCTCTGCGCGGTGTTCACTTGCAAGCCGATGAGCTCCATTTGCCCACGACGCGTGTTTCTCTCAATCAAATGATTGAGGCCTGCCGGAATGCGATGAAACTATCACGCAACCCACACTTGGCCTTTAACGTGGGTTCGTCGATACATCTCTCGACCTACGGAATGTACGGTTACGCAATGCTCTGCAGTACCGACTTCCGGAGGACGATGGAATTCGCCGTCCGATATCATCAGTTGGCGACGCCCCTGACGAACATCGCCTTCGAAGAGAAGGGAAGGTCTGCGACATGGGTAATCGCGCCGCTCGCGCACCCTCAAATCAATGCCCCTCTCTATCAGTTCGTCACCGAACTCCAGATAGGTACCCATATCTCCCTCATGCGCGACGTGATGGGAGCGTCGTTTACGCCGACCAGGATCGCGGTTACCTATCTCGCTTCAGAAAGTCGGCTGACAGAGGAGTTGGTGGGTTGCCCCGTGCTCGTCGAGCAGCCCGCGACCCAGATCGTATTTGACACGGCGTGGTTGGACAAAGCGACGACCCTGGGCAACCGTGTGACGCATGCGGCAGTGCTGAAGATCTGCGACAGTCTTCTCGTGGAGCTCGGCCAGCGCAGCGGTGTGGCGGGAAGGGTCCGAGAGGTGCTGCTCGAGAATATTGCTGATCGGCCGGATTTCGAAACCGTCGCAAGACGCTTGCGGACCACCGAGCGGACGCTCCGGCGTCAATTGCATGCCCAGCAAACCTCATTCCGGGAGTTGTTCGATGAACTCCGAATGCAAGTGGCGATCAAATATCTTCGCGAAACCGACATGACCGGCGAAGATATCGCTGTTGCAGTCGGTTTCAGCGACGCTGCCAATTTCAGACATGCGTTCCGCCGATGGACCAGAGAGTCACCAAGCGAATTCAAGCATCTCGTGACAGACGACAAGCTCTCGTTCGATCGGTAATCTCTTCCGGCTCGGTGCAAGACAAGATCGAGTCACGTTTTTTGGCCTATTAGAACCGATCGGTGGCCGATTGGAACCTTCATCTCCCTGTCAATTCGCGCGAGGTTCTCTCGCAACAAATTTGATCACTCGTCGCGTGCTTCGAGCTGTCGCGACTAGATCGCGGCAAATGACGATCGAGAAGAGTGAAGCGCAGGGGGAACGCATTGAGGCGTCATCAGCTGGACAGTCGCTCGGGTTCGCTTTTGAAGATCCCGCGGTGCTGGTTGAATCGAGAAGCTGTATCAAACATTCAGGCCGCCTTCCCCGGTCCTGCAGTCCGCGGCTTGCTCCGCTCGCAGCGCTTCCCGAACAATAAACTGGAACCATCCTTCGAAGGTGCTTTGGCCAAGCGGTCGGTCGAAAGGCGAGATCGAGTGAAGGGGAGTAAACGTGGCTGAAATCACCGTCGCGAACATCTCGGAATATATCGGACGCGAACTCGGCGTGTCGGAGTGGCTGACAGTGGACCAGGCGATGATCGACAAGTTTGCTGAGTGCAGCGGCGATCGCCAATGGATCCATGTCGACGTCGAACGCGCCAAACGCGAGAGCCCGTATCGTGGTCCGATCGCCCACGGATATCTGTCGCTATCATTTGTCGCCCCGCTTTCGATGCAGGTCGGCGCTATCCCGAAGGGCGCTGCGGCCGCGTTCAACTACGGGCTGGACAAAGTGAGATTCTTGGCGCCCGTCAAGGCCGGTGCCCGGGTGCGATTGCGCGTGGCGATCGTCGGGGTCGACAGGAAGCAGGATGGTCAGTTGATCATCAAATCGAGCAATACGTTAGAGATCGAAGGAGCGGACAAGCCGGCTTTGATCGCGGAGTCCCTTGCTCTCATAGTGCCCGAGACGTGAGGCTGCGAGATAAGAGGTCGGCGAGGCCAGCGCCGGCGTGTTTCAAGAGCGGCAACAAGGAGGAGGAAACTATGATTGAGGATACGCAATCTTGGTTCGATAGGTTAAGGAAGCTCGGCAGCGACCTCCGGCTTCCCAAGGTCGATGTGGACCAACTCATCGACGCGCATCGGAAGAATCTGGATGCCATCGAACGGTCGGCGCAGGTTGCTACCGAGGGAGCCAAGTCGCTCGCCGACAAACAACGCGAGATCCTGGAAAGCGCGTTCACCGAGGCGGCCGCGATGGCACGCGACTTCAAGCCCACCGGAGACCCTCAGCAAATCGTGGCGAAGCAGGCAGAATTCGCCAAGAAGGCATTTGAAAGTGCCGTTCAGAATACGCGCGATGTCGCCGAGCTCGCGACGAAGACCACTTCCGATGCGACGACAATCATCCGCGAGAGATTGCGCGATAGCCTCAGCGACTTTGGGGTGGGGCTGCGCCGCTCCGACGGTTAGTCACTCGACGACGCCGTGGCGTGGGTTGTCTGCCAAATTCGGCGCCGTCTTCAAACGAGGATCGACGCCAACGCGACCGCCGAACGTTCGATGGATCATGCGATCGCGGCAAACTAGAGCAGGGAGGAATGTATAGCCATGGACGTCACGATAAACCTCAACCTAACTCCGGTGGAGGCTAGACAGCTGATGGGCCTTCCCGATGTGCAGCGGGTGCAGGATGCCGCGCTGGCCACGATGCAGGATCGGATCGTCGCGCTGGCGGCAACGCTCCCGGTGGAGGGACTGCTAGATGCTTGGTTCGGAGGGAAAGCAAATGCCGCAATAGACGCATTTCGGAATCTCGTCGACGGAACCCTGTCTCAGGATCTCGCAGGAGGCATGGCGGCTTCAAAACGGAAGGGTTCCGCCCGCGTGTAGATGGGGCCACCCGTCCGTTCTAGGCCAGGCGGAGAATGCGACGACCAGCGGTAGGGTACGTGCAATGATCGTCCGTGGAAAGCCGACATTTTGGGAAATATTCTACCTCTCGCTGGTTATTCCGCGGATTCTACCTCAATTGGCGGCCGTTCTCACTGTCTCGTTGCTCGTGGTCGTGCTTTCTCGGCATGGTTGGGCGCAGATTCCGAACGTGCCGACTGTCGGGCTCACCGTTATCGGTGCGGCGCTCTCGATATTTGCCGCCTTCCGAAACTCGGCAAGCTACGAACGATGGTGCGAGGCGCGAAAAATCTCGGGCTTGATTGTCGTCGAGCTGCGTAATCTGTCGCGTCAAGCGAATTTCTACATCGCGAAAGTGCCAGATGACGATTTGCCTCGTCGCATCACGCTTCGCTGTATCGCATTCATGCAGGTAACCCGCGATTTCCTTCGTGACCGTCACGGCGAACAAGAAGTCGCCCGCTATCTATCGCCCGAAGAAGGCGCGGTGGTGGTCGCGAGCCGAAATGGGATGAGTTGCCTGCTGGGCCGTTTCAGCGCGGACATCGCCGAAGCAGTCGCGGCCGGTCGGCTCTCGCCGCAGATGGCGCGAGCACTAGAAGAGAAGGTTTCGGCCCTGGCCTCGGCCTGCGGCATGCTGGAGCGCACAAAGGCCACGCCGATACCGTTCTCCTACACGCTGGCGCTGCGCCGTCTCACTTACATGTTCTGCTTTCTCGTCCCGTTCGGCATTCACGACGCGTCGACATATTGGACGCCGCTGCTCGCCGCGATCATCTCTTATATTTTCTTTGGTCTCGACGTGCTCGCGGAAGTCATGGAGTCCCCCTTCAGCGACACCTCCATGGTGATTCCGCTGGATGCGATGACGCGGGGACTCGAGATCTACGTTCTGGAGTCGCTGGGTGAAAAGAATTTGCCGGAGCCGATCCGTCCGAAGGGTTTCGTACTCACTTGATGGGACACTCCGTAGATTGACCGATTTTCAATCCAGTGTGGCCGGTTGCGACCTTTGCATTTAGGAAGTTTGTGAAAATAATCGAGCATCCACTCGAGAGCGCCACTGCGCAACGGGCGCCAGGCCGTGTTGCAGGTCACGGCACGCAAGAGAAAATCAAGAAGAGCAATTCAGCAAGGGAGGAAAGACATGGCGGAGAGCGTCTACAAGATCATCGAAGTGGTCGGGACCAGCAGCGAGTCTTGGGAAAAAGCGGCGACCGCCGCTATCGAGCGTGCGTCGAAAACCCTGAGAGACTTGCGGATTGCAGAGATCGCGCAGCTCGACCTGCAGATCGGGGACGGCAAGGTGCAGGCCTATCGCGCCAGAGTGAAGCTTTCCTTCAAGTTCGAGGAATAACAATCAATCGGGCCGGTGTTCGCTCAGCAGGCTGAGTGACGGCCCTTGCGAGGCCGCTCGTGTCTCAGTCGATAGAGGCGGTCGATCTTCGTGCCGATCCGACCGATGTCCATGCGCAGAGAGGATGACCCATGACGTTGCAGGTGAGGAAGACGGCGGTGTTGGGGGCCGGCGTGATGGGCGCGCAGATCGCCGCGCATCTTGCCAATGCAAATGTTCCTGTCGTTCTCTTCGATCTCGCCGCGAAGGACGGCGATCCGAGTGGTGTTGCCAAGAAGGCGATCGAGAATCTCAAGAAGCTGTCTCCGCCGCCAGCGGCAGTGAAGGATCGCTTCGGCTATATCGAGCCGGCCAACTACGACGAACATCTTGCAACGCTCGGGGAATGCGATCTGGTGATCGAGGCGATCGCCGAGCGAATGGACTGGAAGCTCGATCTATACAAGCGGATCGCCCCGCACGTTGCACCGAACGTCGCGATCGCATCCAACACCTCAGGACTTTCGATCGAGGAGATGGGGAGGGCCTTGCCCCAGAAGCTGCGGTCTCGGTTCTGCGGAGTGCATTTCTTCAACCCACCACGCTACATGACGCTGATTGAGATCATTCCCGTGGTGGCGACAGATCCGAAACTGGTCGACGATCTCGAGAGTTTCCTGACGACCAACCTCGGGAAGGGCGTTGTTCGTGCATTGGACACGCCCAACTTTATTGCAAACCGGGTCGGCGTGTTTTCGCTGCTCGCGGTGATGCATCACACGCAGGACCTGAACCTAACATTCGACGCAGCCGATGCCGTGACCGGTCCGCTGATCGGGCGCGCCACGAGCGCGACGTTCCGCACCGCCGACGTGGTCGGTCTCGATACGATGGCGCACGTCATCAAGACGATGAAGGACCGGCTGTCCGACGATCCCTGGCACAGATACTACGAGGCGCCTGCATATGTGAGCGCGCTGATCCAACGCGGTGCGCTCGGGCAGAAGAGCGGAATAGGCCTCTATAGGAGGGATGACAGGGAGGTCAAGGTACTCGACCTCGGCACTCAAGAATATGTCTCATCTGGTGCGAAGGTTGATCCGGACGTCGAGGCGATCCTCAAGCTCGGGGATCCCGCGGAGAAGTTCGCGAAGCTGAGGAAGAGTGAGCACGCGCAGGCTCAGCTTGTCTGGCGGTCTTTCCGCGACCTGTTCCACTATAGCGCGTACCATCTCGGATCCAGCGCTGACAATGCGCGCGACCTCGATCTCGGAGTTCGCTGGGGATTCGGTTGGCGCGAGGGGCCATTCGAGACGTGGCAATCGGCCGGATGGAAGGTCACCGCTGATGCCATCAAAGCGGACATCGCAGCGGGTAACGCGATGGCAAGAGCGCCGCTCCCGGACTGGGTCTTCGACGGTCGTGTCGGCGTCCACACGCCGACGGGATCCTATTCGGCCCGTGCCGCCGTCATCAAGCCGCGCGCGATACTCCCTATCTATCAGCGTCAGCGGTTTCCGGAGTCGGTATTTGGCGAATTGCAGCCGATCGGCAAAATGTTGCTCGAGAGCGATACGGCACGTCTCTGGACAACGGAAGAGCCGGGCAGCGATGACGTGGCGATTCTCTCTCTGAAGAGCAAGGCTGGCACACTCGGGCCGCACGTGGTTGACGCGATCGTCGATGCCGTTGGGCGAGCGGAAGCCGGATACAGGGGTTTGGTAATCTGGCAGCGGAAGCCGCCATTTTCGGCAGGCGCCGACCTGAACGCGTTCATGGAATTCGTGGCAAAGAACGATTTCGACGGATTGGAGAATTTCATCGCGCGCTTTCAACGCATGACAGCGCGGCTGAAATATTCGCTGGTTCCCGTCGTGGCGGCCGTCAACGGTGCAGCGCTGGGCGGCGGATGCGAGATCGCGATGCACTGTGCACGTGTCGTTGCGTCGCTCGAATCGCCGATCGGATTGGTGGAAGCTGGTGTCGGTCTCGTCCCAGGCGGCGGCGGATTGAAGGAGTTCGCGGTTCGAGCGGCACGTTCGGCCCAGGCGACTACCGTCAACGATCCTCTGATGTTCCTCACCGGACCGTTCCAGACGATCTCGGGCGGAAGGACAGCAACCAATGCGATCGACGCGAAGGAAATCGGATTTCTACGCGAAAGCGATGTCGTCGCTTTCAATCCGAACGAAGTGCTCCACGTCGCGCAACAGACCGCGCGATCGCTTTCGGAAGCAGGCTATCGACCTCCACTGCCTCCGAAAGGAATCAGAGTCGGCGGCCGCGGTGGAATCGCGACGCTTGAACAGTCGCTCGCAAACATGCGCGGGGGCGGCATGATTTCGGAGCATGATTATCACGTCGGCAGGGCCGTCGCGACCGGCCTTTGCGGTGGCAACGTAGAGACCGGAACGCTGGTCGACGAGGAATGGCTGTTGTCGGTCGAACGGAAAATGTTTGTCGAACTCGGCAAGACGGAGAAGACCCAGATGCGCATCAAGACGATGCTGGAGACGGGCAGACCGTTACGGAACTGAAACGGCCGGGCGCGGCCACGGATTTTCGATGATCGGAGGGAGGGAGAAGTGGTCAATCAGGTTCAAGATGCCTATCTCGTCGCCGCCGTCAGAACGCCTGTCGGGAAGGCCCGCGGCGTCATGCGGAACGTCCGTCCCGATGATATGCTCGCGCACGTAATACGGGCCGCGATGGATCGCCTACCTGCGCTCGATCCGAAGCTGATCGAAGACGCCATCATCGGCTGCGCCATGCCAGAGGCGGAGCAGGGCATGAACGTGGCACGCCTGGGCGTCCTCTTGGCCGGGTTGCCGGACAGCGTACCAGGTCTCACGATCAACCGCTTCTGCAGTTCCGGCGTGCAGGCGGTGACGATGGCGGCGGACCGCATCCGTCTAGGTGAGGCCGACGTGATGATCGGCGGCGGTACTGAGACGATGAGCATGATGCCCACGATGATGGGCAATAAGCCTTGCTACAACCCCGCGATCTTTGAGAAGCAGGAAAGCATCGGCATGGCCTACGGGATGGGGCTGACGGCTGAGAGGGTCGCGGAGAAATGGCAAGTTAGCCGGGAAGACCAGGATGCGTTCGCGCTGACGAGCCATCAAAAGGCGACAGCGGCAATCAAGGCCGGCAAATTCCAGGATGAAATATCGCCATACACCGTGCGCACCCATGTACCGGACTCGAAAAGTGGTGCCGCCAGGATCGTCGAGGCGATCGTCGAGGACGACGAGGGTCCGCGGCCCGACATCAGTCCGGAGGCGTTGACCAAATTGCGGCCTGTGTTTGCTTCGAAGGGAAGCGTGACTGCCGGAAATGCATCGCAGATGTCCGACGGCGCCGGTGCAGCCATCCTCGTCAGTGAGAAGATCCTGAAGGAACACAATCTCACGCCGCTGGCACGGTTCGTATCGGCAAGCGTCGCTGGCGTGCCTGCCGAGATCATGGGGATCGGGCCCATCGAGGCCGTCCCCCGCGCGCTGAAGCTCGCCGGGCTCAAGCAGGACGACCTCGATTGGATCGAATTGAACGAAGCGTTCGCAGCCCAGGCACTGGCCTGCATGCGGACACTCAATCTCGACCCCGCAAAGGTGAATCCGCAGGGGGGCGCGATCGCGCTGGGCCATCCCCTCGGGGCTACTGGGGCGATTCGCGTCGCTACGCTCGTCAGCGCCATGCAGCGCGATCCGAAGATCAAGCGTGGCATGGTTTCGATGTGTATCGGCACCGGCATGGGCTTCGCGGCAATATTCGAACGGGTCTGACATGTCGAAGCGTTTTTCAAGCGAGGCGACGCGGATGGAACTTGGCCGACGAGAAGAACGAAGGTGGGAGGAGGCGATGGCAGCGAACGGGCAAACGCGTCCTGCGCCACATCGTGCGGCGTTCTCGTCTCAGCTTGAATCCAACGGCGGTTATGGCGCTGCCGGCGGAGATCGGTCGTGAACGGCGATATAACCGAGGCCGGCGGGATTGCTGCTGCGGTTGAGGCGAATCGACCTCTAAGAGCGACCTCTGCGGGATTCGTGGACTACAGCGCGATTCCGGAGAGTCGGCAGGGCCAGGAAGCTTCGCTGCACCGGGTGCTGATTGTCGGTGGCGGGGCCGGCGGACTCGAACTTGCGACGCGGCTGGGGGATCGTCTCGGCAGACGGGGCAAGGCATCGGTAGCGCTTCTCGACAGGACCCGCGTGCACGTGTGGAAGCCGCATCTGCACGAGATCGCTTCGGGCACGCTGGATATCGCCGTCGATTCGGTCGAGTACCTTGCCCACGCGCGAGCACACCATTATCGCTTCCGTGTCGGCGCGATGTGCGGGCTTGATCGCGAGAAACGACAAGTCTTTGTCGAACCGACGCTCGATGAGGATGGTCGGCAACTGATCCCGCCGCGTGTTCTGGGCTACGATACGCTGATCGTCGCGGTCGGAAGTGTCGGCAACGACTTCGCCACGCCAGGTGTCAAGGAGCACGCCATCGCCATCGACAGCGCTGACGAGGCGGCGAGGTTCAATCGCCGGATGATCAACGCTTGCGTCCGGGCCAACGCTCAGTACGAACCGCTGCGCGAGGGCCAATTGCATTGTGTCATCATCGGCGCTGGTGCCACCGGCGTGGAGCTGGTGGCGGAGTTGCACAAAACCATGCGCGATATCGCCGCCTACGGACTGGACAATATCGACTTCGACAGATTGATCAGGCTCACCATCATCGAGGCCAGCGCGCGAATTCTTGGTCCCTTGCCGCAGCAGCTGGCCGAGTCGACGGCGGACATGCTGGACCGACTCGGCGTGCAGGTGCTGACGGGCAGGCAGGCAGCCGAGATCACGGAAGATGGCGTAAGGCTCGCGAGCGGCGAATTCATTCCGGCGGAGATGGTCGTCTGGGCAGCCGGCATAAAGGCGCCCGACTTCCTCAAGGACATCGACGGGCTCGAGACCGACCGCATCAACCGATTGGTGGTTCGCGACACGCTTCAGACTACGCGGGACGACAATATCTTCGCGATCGGAGATTGTGCCTGCTTCGTCCTACCGGACGAAGGCAAGCCGGCTCCGCCGCGCGCCCAGACGGCTCACCAGATGGCGTCGCTCGTCGAGAAAGCTGTAAGCGCACGTCTCAACAAGCAAGCATTGCCGAAATTCCAGTATAGGGATTTCGGCAATCTCGTGAACCTCTCAGAGTACGGGACTGTAGGCAATCTGATAGGCTTGGTCGGCAACCGTAGCGTCTACCTGGAAGGCGTGTTCGCCCGCCTCATGTACCGATCGCTCTATAAAATGCACCAGCAGACGCTGCACGGAACGCTGAAGACTGCGCTCGTCACGGCTGCAAGTCTGATTTCGCGGCGCACCGAGCCGCGCATAAAGTTGCATTGAGGTTGATCGTGGAACCGGAACTTGGGGAATCCAGATGAGCGTAGCGATAGTTCCGACCGCAAAATCCGGCAAGACAGGAAAGATTGTCGCGGCGCGCGAAGCCGCACGGCTGATACGAACAGGCGATACTGTCGCGATCGGGGGCTTCTTCGGCATCGGCCTCGCTACGGAGGTCATCCACGAGCTGGCGGCGATCTTCGAATCCCGAGACGCCGAAGCCGCGTCTTTCGGCAAACCTCGCGATCTAACGTTGGTGTGGTGCGTTAGTCCTGGAGATGGTCAGCGGCGCGGAGCCCAGCGCCTCGCCCAACCCGGTCTTGTCAAACGTCTTATCGGAGGTCACTGGACCGCCGTGCCTGCCCTTTACCAGCTCGTGGCCGGAAATCAGGTCGAGGGCTACAACATTCCTCTCGGGCCGCTGTCGCAGTTGTATCGCGATATCGCCTCGGGCAAACCCGGCCATCTGTCGCGTGTCGGACTGGGTACCTTCGCCGACCCGCGCTTCGGGGGAGGGAAACTGAACGAAAGAACCACCGAGGACTTGATCGAGCTGATGACGGTCGGCGACAAGGAATACCTCTTCTACAAGGCGTTTCCAATCGACGTTGCGTTGATACGCGGAACGACGGCAGACGCCGACGGCAACATCACGATGGAACGTGAGGCGCTGACGGTGGACACGCTCTCGCTCGCGATGGCCGCGCACAACTCGGGTGGTTTGGTCATCGCGCAGGTCGAGCGTATCGCCGATGTAGGCACACTCAATCCGCGACAAGTGAAGGTTCCTGGCGCGCTGGTCGATTGCATCGTTGTGGCGACGACCCCGGAACTTCACATGCAGACCATCGCGGTTCCATACAATCCGGCCTTCGCTTGTGAGGTGCGCGTTCCATTGACCTCACTCGAAGCGATGCCCCTGGACTGTCGCAAGATTATCGCGCGCCGCGCGGCAATGGAGTTGCGCCCCAACAGCGTGGTCAATTTGGGAGTAGGCATTCCGGAGGGGGTCGCCGCGGTTGCTGCCGAAGAGAAGTGCGCTGATCTCATGACGCTAACCGCTGAGCCGGGAGTCATCGGCGGTATTCCCGCCGGCGGCGCGAATTTCGGAGCTGCGACCAATCCGCAGGCCGTCATCGACATGCCTTACCAGTTCGACTTCTACGACGGCGGCGGCCTCGACGCGGCATTTCTCGGCCTGGCTCAGGCCGACAAGGAGGGAAACCTGAACGTTTCGAAATTCGGCCCGCGCCTGGCAGGGGCCGGAGGCTTCATCAACATCAGCCAGAACGCGAAGAAGATATATTTCCTCGGCACATTCACGACCGGAGATTTCGAAGTGGCGGTCGCGGACGGCAAGCTTCTGATCGAGCGAGACGGTAAGGCGAAGAAATTCGTCAAGGAAGTCGAACACTGCACGTTCTCGGGCCCATTTGCGGCGCAAAACAACAGGGAGGTCCTCTACATCACCGAACGATGCGTGTTCCGGCTCACGAAACAGGGACTCGAACTGATCGAGGTGGCGCCGGGGATCGATATCAAGCGCGACATACTCGACAAGATGGACTTCGAGCCGATCATCTGTCAGCCGCGGGAGATGGACTCGAGGATCTTCAGGGTCGAACCGATGGGGTTGCGCGAAGGGCTCCTTCGGCTGCCGTTCGACGCCCGTTTCAATTACGATGAAGAGCACAACATACTCTTCCTCAACCTCTCCGAACTCGTGGTCAAGACCCACGATATCGTCGAGCGATATCGAGAGCGGATCCGGTCGATCGTCGAACCTCTGGGTCACAAGGTCTATGCTGTCGTCAACTACGACGGCTTTGAGCTCGACAGCGACTTTGAGGACGAATACCTCGACGCCGTGAAGGAGATCGGGGACCGTTATTTCCACGGCGTCACGCGGTTTGCCACCAGTGCCTTCATGCGGGCGAAGCTCGGCGACTCGCTCGCAAAGAGAGGCGTCGCGCCGCACATCTATGAATCGGAGGACGAAGCGAAGGGTGTCGTAAGGGAGACGACCTCCCGCACGTGATCGTTAGCGTCCGAGCGCACGCAATCGCTCGACCAAGGCGAAGTTGCGGAGCCATGCTGCGGCGCGTTGGGCGCCCGGATGAGGAAACAGGGGAGACATATCATGACTGATCCGATCACCGAAAAACTCGCCGATAACATCGGCCGCGCACGCGGCACCGACTACTTCTTGATGAAGGAGCAATTGAAGCCGGACGAGGCGGAGATCCTCAGGCAGGTGCGAGAGTTCGGCGAGGCGGAAGTTCTGCCGGTCGTCAATTCATATTGGGAGCGAGGCGAGTTTCCCTTCGAACTGGTCCCCAAGATCGCGGCATTGAACCTTGTCGGCGACCACAACATGCGAGAGCACGGATGCCGGCCGATGAGCGCGGTCGGCGCGGGGCTCGTGATGATGGAGTTGAGCCGCATCGATTCCAGCGTCGCGACGTTCTTTGCAGTCCATCTCGGACTCGCGATGCAATCGATCAACCTGCTTGGCTCCGAAGAACAGAAGTGCCGCTATCTGCCGGCGATGGCAAAATTCGAGAAAGTAGGTGCGTTCGCCCTGACTGAGCCAGATCACGGGTCCGATTCGGTTGCGCTGGAGACGACCGCCAAGCGGGAAGGCAACGAGTGGGTGATCAACGGTCGCAAGCGTTGGCCGGGTAACGCCGTATGGTGCGACTACATCGTGGTCTACGCCCGCGACGTCGCCGACAAGCAGGTCAAGGCGTTCGTCGTCGAGAAGGATAACCCCGGTTACAGGGCGACCAAGATCCAGGGCAAGATTTCGTTGCGTATGGTCCAGAACGCCGACATCACACTCACTGACTGTCGGGTTTCGGAGGACGCGCGCTTGCAGAACTGCAAGTCGTTCAAGGACTGCGCCAGAGTGCTCATGGGTACCCGTAACACCGTCGCCTGGGCGTCGCTCGGCAACGCTGTCGCGGCCTACGATATCTCCCTGAATTATGCTCAGCGTAGAGTCCAGTTCGGCAGACCGATCGCTAAGTCCCAGATGGTCCAGTCGATGCTGGTCAACATGCTCGGCGACGTCACCGCGATGCAGCTTTATTGCATCCGGCTCGGCCGGTTGATTGACGATGGGAAGCTGGACGAGACGATGGCCGCGTTGGCCAAGTATTACTGCAGCGTCAAGGGGCGTGAGGTATGTCGGATGGCTCGCGATGTGCTCGGCGGTAACGGCATTACGCTCGATTTTCATGTCATCCGGCATATGTGCGACATGGAAAGTCTGGTGACATATGAAGGAACGGCGGAGATCCAGTCCTTGATCGTCGGACGGGACATCACCGGCCAAAGCGCCTTCGTGTGAGAGGCATGACGTCCGTCTGGTTCGGTCGGTGGACACGTCGAAGACGGACGACAGTGGCCGCAACGTCAGGGAGGGCGGAAGGCGATGGTCGTGCAACCTCGGCGGCGCGGCTCTCGCCGGGGCGGCGAAAAGTCGGGAGGGACAATGTCGGCAGGTAATGCGTCAGCCTCGGAAACCTCGACGAACGGGCAGGTCGATCTGGCGGAACAGGCGACGGAGGGCCTGCTCGGCCCGAATCCGTTTGTCGGGTTGCGGGTCGAGGATATTGTCACGAGCTTCCGCGCCATCGGTGAACAGGCGATGCTGCACCCAATGCTCGTCGTCGAGCAAGAGGCAGCGTTGATCCGTGAACTGGTCGCGGTGATGGCCGGCAAATCAGAACTCGCACCGCCGAAGGGCGACAAGCGCTTCGGCGATGAAGCCTGGCAAGAGAACCCGCTGTACCGAATGGTGCTCCAGGGTTATGTGGCCTGGACCAACGCGATTCTGGGATTCGTCGATCGTTCCGCACTCGACGAGCGAACCAAAGATCGGGCGCGCTTCGCCGTCTCGCTGATGACCGATGCGCTTGCCCCGACCAACACGCTTCTTGGAAATCCGGCTGCACTGAGGAAAACCTGGGAAGAGCGTGGCCAGAACCTGGCCAACGGATTGAAGAACCTCATCGACGACGTCAACAACAATGGCGGGCTTCCCTCGCAAGTCGACAAGAAGGCGTTCACCGTCGGGGACAACCTCGCGCTGTCCCCTGGCAAGGTCGTATTCCGCAATCCTGTCCTTGAACTGATCCAGTATTCACCCACGACAGACACCGTCTACGAACGGCCGCATCTCATCGTGCCGCCAGAGATCAACAAATTCTACGTGTTCGACCTGTCGCCCGGAAAGAGCATGGTGGAATACATGGTCGGTCATGGCCTGCAGATGTTCGCAGTAAGCTGGCGCAACCCGACGGCCGAACATCGGGATTGGGGCATGGGGGCCTACGTTGCGGCGCTTGAAGAGGCGATCGCTGCCGTGCGCGAAATTACCGGCTCGCCGGATCTGATTGTGCACGCGGCGTGCTCGGGCGCCATGACGGCCGCGGCGCTTGCCGGGCATCTTGTAGAGCGTGGAGACGCCAGCATACATGCCATGGTGATGATGGTGGCCGTCCTGGGGCAGACTTCCGAGGGAACGCTCAGCCTGTTTGCAACGGATGAGACCACGGCGGCCGCAAAGCTCAAATCGCAAACCGCCGGCGTGCTCGACGGCATGGAGATGAATCGCATCTTCGCTTGGTTGCGTCCAAACGATCTTGTTTGGAACTACTGGGTGAACAACTACCTCCTAGGCAATGCACCGCCAGCCTTCGATATCCTCTATTGGAGCAACGATGCCACCCGCTTGCCGGCCGCGTTTCACGCCGAGATCCTCGATATGTTCGCCGACAATCGCCTGCTCAGACCCGGCGTGATGAAGGTGCTCGGTAAGCCCATCGACCTTTCGAAAGTCACCTGCGACATGATGTTCGTCGCCGGGGTCACGGACCATATCACGCCGTGGAAAGGGGTCTACGATTCGGCCCGCGCATTCGGCGGGAAGACGGACTTTATCCTAAGTAGCAGTGGACACATCCAGAGTTTGATCAACCCGCCGACAAGCAAAAAAGCAAAGTACTTTCTCAATCCGCAGCTCGGACCTTCAGCTGACGATTGGTTGAAGCATGCGACGCCGGTGGGTGGATCGTGGTGGGGCCTATGGCAAACCTGGTCGAGCAAACGTTCGGGGAGCAGACGCTCTGCGCCGGCGACACTTGGCAGCGAGCGCTTTCAGCCGATCGGTTCGGCGCCCGGCAGCTATGTGCGCGAACCTTGAATAACCCTCGTTGAAGACGCGCTGAGTCGCGACTGATCGAACGCGAGAGCTGGCGTCGTTCTATTGCTTGTGGGATGCAATATTCGACGATTGGATCGCGATCCTCACCGCTGCGGTCCCATCAAGCGCTGGCCGCGCTCGGCACAGAGAATGTGATGATGAAGATTGGCAATCCACTGGCGCCCCGAGGTCGTCAGGTTCAGATACTTGATTCCGGCGGACAAATGCTTCGCGACGCTATTCCAATAAAAGGACGGATACTTGTCGATGAGATCGGCTGGGGAGGAATATCCAAGTTGCCGATTCATGCCGATCTCTTCAAATTCAGTATACAGTGCGTTCGCTTTGCGTGAATACATCGGATCTCCGAGCTGTCCGACGAGGTCCGCCGCCTGTACTAGCTTGCACTCCAGGCTGTCATCCTTTCCGGCCCGATCGATCGAACATGGAAAACGGGTGAATTCGATCGCTCTGACCACACGTGCTGCATCGACAATTGGCGAATTTCTTAGGCGCGCGAAGGCAAAAAGTTTCGAGCGATCGACATGGTAGGGTGTAAGCGAAGCATCTGAAGCACCGCGGGGAAGGGTAACCGTTCGACCGCTTTCGTCCACTACGAACTCGGCCTCAGTATCTCCGGCCAGGATACCGCGAACATAGCCGATATCGTGCAATAGGCAGGCAACGATGAGATGACCATAGTCGTCCGGTTCAACACGTTCGGATAGCGCCAGCCCTTGCAGGATGTCACGCCCCACCAAAGTAACCAGTATCGTGTGCTCGAAGCTATGATAAAGGGCATCGCTCCGTGCTAGGCACTCGATAATGCTCTTCGCCAGAGCCCCTAGGCGCTCTGCCTTATCGTCATGTGCTCGTCCGAAAATGCCGCGAAAGTCCCTGACGAGAAATTGCCCAAGCTTTCTTGCTGCCAAAGCTGCGACCATCTTCATATGGCCCTCCAACCGACTCGAGCTCAGTTCATGTGCGCCTTGAGTTTGTGATACCGATGTTTAGCGCTGCTCTGCAAATCCACTATCTTGGTCAAGCTACGCGATGATCCAACGACTTAAAAGGAGTTTCGTCTAACCAACCGCTGCTCTGACCGAATTGCAGCTGCCGATGGCCGATAGGGACCTGTGAGCCGGCGGTGGTCGCATCCGAGCAAGACCGGTGCTGCCGCCGGCGGGGTGCTGCATCGGCGCACTCTCTAGCACGACTGTTCGAGGCGCTTCGGTTCAACATTGACCGCTTCGTCAGCGACATCCGCGCCGCTTAGCCCTCACCGCCATCGCAGGCTTTGTAGGAGAGGTGACGACCACAAGCCTACCGCGGGAGTCTAGCGTTTGGGCAAAATGTCCGGCTTTGGAGCTTTCGGCCGTCTTGCGATCCTTGCAGCTCTGAGCACCGGTGGCGAGTCAATCAGATATGTCATGCTCGGTCGATCTCGCCGCCGACATGTGGTGCGCAAACCGCTAATCACCGCACGAATATCCGGCGTTGGGAACTCGGACGACTGAAGGCGGGAAGGACTTGACGCGTTCATGGAGAAGCGCCGGCCGGATTATGACCGGCCCTGGCGTCAATCAGATTGTTTGTGACACGGTGCCGTTAGCCGAGGCTTTCCGCGGACGTCTCGCCACGATTCTCCTTTTCTTCGTAGTTCACCTTAAGCCTTCGCCCGGTGCGCCGAAGCAAACAATCGGCCGGGATCTGGCAATTCTCGAACCGGAGCGTTACCAGCGGATGTGGTGCGACTGCGTCTATTCTTTCGGCCGGTCGACTGGATTTGTCGGATGGTGATGTTCATGGGATTTGACAGCATAGGTGAAAGTTGGAGGCTAGGAACTACCGGCGCCCTCAAGCCGAAGCGTCTGCATTTAAGGGATATTGGCATAATCACAGCAGTAATCTTCAAGACGGCTCTTCTGTCGTAGGATTGAATAGAGATGACGTGCACGCCGAGGCACAAATCTGTGGCGGCGATGTAAGGAGCCCGCAATGATTATCCTTGGTCCGATCGACTATCAAAAAGCCGCTGAACGGCGCCTTCCCATTTTCCTCTTCGACTATCTCGACAGAGGTGCGGTGACCGAGTGTACGATGAAGCAGAACGTCGACGAGCTCGCGTTCATCAATCTTCGCCAGCGCGTGCTCAGTGGCGTTGCGACGCCAAGCCTTGGAGAACGGTGACTGAGTAGGCCCATCCCTGGCGCCCCAAGAGCAATAGTATCAGTGCGGGTCGGCTTGGTGGGGGAGTTGGATGCCATGTGGAGCAGCCTTCGTTGTCGCAGCCTAGATTGGGCAGTGGCTGTTCTATTTTCCTTCATTTTGGTCGGTTGCGCTGCCAGACCTGGCCCGGAGGTGCTGACGCCCGTGGCGGCCTCGCCTGGCCAAAAGGCGCTCCAGATCTATGTGGCGACTACCCGCGAGCGCGAGACTTCGTCGGGGAACGAATTCACTGCAAACCGCGCCAACTCGCTCAACTTTGCAAAGTTTGTTGTCTCGGTGCCGCCCAACCACAAGTCCGGCGATCTCGAAATGCCGACCGCAACCCCCGATCCACGGATTAGCTTTGCTGTAGCAGATCAGGCCGTAATGAGCGAAGCCGATTTTCGCAAAGCCGTCGCCCCGCAAAGCGATGCTCGGCGAAAAAAGCACAAAGTCTTCGTTTTCGTACACGGGTTTAACAGCAACTTCCAAGAGTCGCTGTTCCGCCTCGCCCAATTGCAAGCGGACCTCAAAATCGACGGGATTCCGATCCTGTTCTCCTGGCCATCGCAAGGTCAGGTAGCAGCCTATGAAATGGACAAGCAAGCGGCAAGCTATTCTCGCGACTATCTGATGGCTTTACTGACCATGTTAAGCAGCAGCCCCGAGGTCAGCGATATTACGGTGGTGGCCCACAGCATGGGTGGCATGTTGACCGTTGAAGCTCTACGCCAGCTGCGTGTCGAAGGCAAAGACCGGGTGATTGCCCGGCTAGGCCGTGTTGTGCTGGCGGCGCCCGACATCAACGCGCAAATGTTCCGTGCCCAGGTACAAGCCATCGGTCCGCTTGAGCCACCTTTGCTGGTTCTTGTTTCCAAGGATGATGGTGCGCTTCAAGTTTCCAGTTTTCTTGACGGTGGAATTGCGCGTGCCGGTGATATCAACGTTGATGATCCCGTTGTGCAGGAGGCAGCCTTGAAAGAGAAAGTCCAAATCGTCGACATTTCCAGGCTCGCAAAGCACGACGATCTGGGGCATGACCAGTTCGTCAGTGTTGCTGTACTTTATTCACGATCGCACGACGAGGCCGTGCGTTATCGCAAGACGGCTGGCACATTCATCTTTACAGATGACGGTGAGACGTTCTTGCGGCCGATTAACATCGGAAATCAGGCGGCTGCGCAATGAACGGCTTGCAAGTGAACCGGCCCATAGACGGAACCGGTTGCCGCTGTGCAGCCGGCTACAATCGGACCAACCCTTCATTCTTCCAGGTCACTAGGTGAAGATGGAACGTCCAAATGTTCCGGTGATCATGATTACTGCCTACGGGGATGAGGCAACCAGAAAGAAGGCGACCGAACTCGGTGCGGCCGGTTTGCTTCCAAAGCCCATCGATTTCGGCCTCTTACGCCAAGAGGTCGACAAGCGCCTGCAGCAGGCTGCCTAGTATTGACCTGAACGATTTGTGGCTACTCTCTCTTCGATGAGTTCGCACACCCGTTTCAATTGAAGAGGAAGCCGCCGACAGCAAAGCCGAACCGTCCCTTGGATTAGTGATCGTTAGCCATTATTTTCGGCGAAAATCGATAGGAGACTTTCGGATTCTCGGGCTTCCGAACCTGTTGAAGCAAATTCGCGTATCATAAGGTCTTGGCTAGTCCAGCGCGATTGGAAATCCAGTTGGTGCCAGCGCGCTGCAACTGGAGTGACGAAGGATGGATCCACCTATCCCTGACTTCATCGCCACGGAAGCGCGCTTTGGCGCCCGCAACTACGAGCCGCTCGGTGTCGTCCTGTCGCGCGGCGAAGGCGTCTGGGTGTGGGATACGCAAGGCAACCGTTATCTCGATTGCCTCTCCGCCTATTCGGCGGTGAACCAGGGCCACTGCCATCCGAAAATCCTGGCCGCTATGGTGGAACAGGCGGGCAAACTGACATTGACCTCTCGCGCCTTCCACAACGACCAACTTGCCCCGTTTTACGAGCAGATCGCGGAGCTTACCGGCTCCCACAAGGTGCTGCCAATGAACAGTGGTGCCGAGGCCGTGGAGAGCGCGATCAAGTCTGTGCGCAAGTGGGGCTACGAGGTGAAGGGGGTGCCGGACGGACAAGCTGAGGTCATCGTCTGCGCCGACAACTTCCATGGACGCACGCTCGCTATCATCGGCTTCAGCACTGATGCGGCGGCACGCGAGCATTTCGGGCCGTTCGCGCCGGGCTTCAAGATCATCCCCTTTGGCAACGCCAAGGCGCTGGAGGAGGCGATCACGCCGAACACAGTCGCCTTCCTCGTCGAGCCGATCCAGGGGGAAGCCGGCATCGTCATCCCGCCGCCCGGCTATTTCGCGAAAGTACGCGAGCTCTGCACCGCGCACGACGTGATGTTAATTCTCGACGAGATCCAGACAGGGCTTGGCCGCACCGGCAAACTGCTCGCCGAGCAGCACGATGGCATTGAGGCAGATGTGACGTTGCTCGGCAAGGCGTTGTCCGGCGGCTTCTATCCAGTGTCGGCCGTCCTTTCGAACAACGCGGTGCTCGGCACCCTAAAACCCGGCCAGCACGGGTCGACGTTCGGCGGCAACCCGCTCGCATGTGCCGTGGCGCGGGCAGCCCTGCGCGTGCTTGTCGAGGAAGGCATGATCGAGAACGCGGCCGTCCAAGGCGAGCGCTTCCTCGCCGGCCTAAGGAACATCCGCGCCAACACGATCCGCGAGGTGCGCGGACGCGGGTTGATGTTGGCGCTCGAGCTTCACCCGGAAGCAGGTAACGCACGTCGCTACTGTGAAGCGCTGCGGGGCAGAGGCATCCTTGCCAAGGATACCCATGGACACACGATCCGCATTGCCCCACCGCTTGTGATAACCAGCGACCAGGTCGACTGGGCGCTCGAGGGGATCGAAGCTACGTTCAGGCAGTCCTAGCTACCTTTCGGCCCTCGCAGGCACGCCACACATCGAAGGGGCCGCGCTTCTAAAGCAAACCACCTTCGCAGCGAGCGCCGTTCTCCCTGAGAACGTCGCAACGAAATCGCAACGAATTGGGTGAAACGAGCGTGAACAAAACGTGGCGGAAACAACTTCCATCGCTAGAAATATCAATGGTTTAGTAAATAGGCATGGCGTTCGGGACGCAGGGGTCGCAGGTTCGAATCCTGCCACTCCGACCATTCCTAAGCCGTCTTCCTGTAAAAAAGGTTCTGATTGCTGGGGGTTGCCAAGTCAACGGCTTGTCGACCGCCTGGACCTTCATCAGACGCAAAGCGGCGTCCCGCGACGCGAGGGCGTCCGGGGCGATGCGTCATTCTCGGCCCTCGAAAAGCGAGGGCGCAGGGAATGCCGGGTGCCTGGCCGCACCCGCGGCCTCGCGTACGAAGGTAGAAAGTACGCGAGTTCGTCACCACAGGTCAGCCGAAGCGATCCGGCATTCCCTGCGCGATGGTTTTACGGCTTATACGCGCTCTCCCCGGAGTGCCGGGCTTGATAGCCTCCGTCGCCAGCAAGTCACCCCACTGACTTGATCCCAGCGTCGGGGGATCAGGACCACGCGATTTTGCCGTCCGCGCCCACGCCGTTCGTCCAACGGCCGAGCACGTCCACCGCATTCCACCCCAACGTCCGTGACGGTCGCGAAACGCCCCTCGATTCGAGAATGGAACAAAACGAGAACATAATGGTGATGCGCGGGGGTGTCAAGGGGCTTCGGATGCCGGTAGCAAACGGGCCCTAGTTCAGTCTCTCCGGCAAAATCATCGTCGAAATCTTCTGTTCCCCGCATCGGCTGCAGACATCGACCTCTCGCCGATTTCGAATCCCTCGCATATTCGAGCCCCTTCCGATTTGATCGGTAATCCTCGTGACGGGCTTTGAAAGCCGCAGTTCCTGAATAATACAACGGCCTGCTTGCGCAGGAAGTGAACAACGCGCTCTGCTGTATTCAGCCGCCCCTCCCATGCGAAGAAATTTCGAACTGAGACACCGTCTGTGCCGCGGCGCTAGTATACATCCTCCGGCGTCGTTGCCCGCATTGACGGTCGTTCCGCGAACCGCGTGTGCCAGGCCGAAAGCTTGGGTCGATGATCGCGCCAGGCGTCGTCGGCGAAGCGGAAGTCGAGATGTGCCAATGCCACCGCAACGGCGATGCTGCCGATCGTCAGCGGCTCGAGTTGCTCCGTCTCCTGTTCGAGCACGTCGAGCGTGGCCTTCGTCTTGGCGAGAAAGGCCGCCGCGAAGGCTTCCGACGCTTTCTCGCCACGGGCCTTCTCGCCAAGCCTCGCAATGTTGAAATTCATGATGCCGTCGCCGAGCGCATGCAGCCGCCTGACCTGCCAGCGGCGCGGAGCATTGCGCGCGAACAGCTCGGCCTTGCCGTAGGTCTCGTCGAGATATTCGGCGATGACGGGCGAGTCGATCATGACCGAACCGTCGTCGAGCAAGAGCGTCGGGATCTTGTTCAGCGGATTGAAATGCATGACCTCGGCATTGGTCGAACTGGTGGTGACGTTGACGCGCTGCAACTCGATCCGGTCGGTGATGCCAAGCTCATGGGCGACGACGACAACCTTGCGCACGAAGGGCGAGCGGGACGACCACAATAGTTTCACGCAAATTTCTCCATGACCGCCACTCGGGGCGTGCGATGCTGCCCCGGACACAGGGGCTGGACGCCCACTATAAGCTGTCGATCAACACCTTGAACATCTCGGCTTCCCGGACATCGAGCGCCTCGACGTCGCCGTCGGCGATGGCATCGCACAACGCCTCGGTGGTGAGCATCATCGCCAGGATTTCGGCTCTCGCCTGCCTTCCGGTTTTGTGCTTCTGGGCGAGCGCGACCTCGATCTGGCGGCGCCGCTGCTCGAGCCGCGCGGCATGCACGACGGCGTCGGTGGCGTAGAGGGCACGCAGGCTGGCGCGAAAAATCTTCCATTTGCGATGATGCTCCAGGACCACGCGCGCCAGGCGCAGGCGTTTTGAGGGCTCGTCCGATTTCAGCACCGCCGCAACTGCCTCGATCTCGGCGTCGACCCACTCCCGATACACCTCCAGGAAGATCGCCCGCTTGTCCTCGAAGTGGGTGTAGAACGTGCCCGGCGTGTAGCCGGCGGCGACCGCGATGCGGTTGGTGTCGGTGCCGTAATAGCCGACCGAATTGAAGAGTTTTGCGGCGGCATCGACCAGCGCGCGGCGGCTCGCTTCGGGATCGCGCGAACGCTTGTGCGGGCGGGGGCCTGCGCGATCGGAACGCTTCTGGGAAATTGGCATCGGTTTTCAACCCGTCAAGAATGCCCGACCATGCACCGCTCCGCGGCCGGGGCTCTTTGCGACGCGTACTCTACATTGATTCCAGCGAAGCCAAGCCATAACCGCAGGCTCCCATAATGATATTAATATAAATATTGACAATGGATCGGGCGCGGCATCATGATGCCGGTGTTGCCGCTCATGTCCGGCCCGATGCTGGCAACGGATGATCGACGGGCGGCTTCCTGAAAGTCGCCCGAGAGAGGCCGCGCGTATCGCAAGAGGGAAGTCCGTCATGACGAGGCAAGGCTTGTTCATGTCGCCGGCCCATGAGGGCTCGACGTCAGCCGATGTCAATGAAGAGGCCGGAGCGGCTCAGCCGGCCGGTGCGCTTCGCCGCTATGAGACCGGCGTTCCCGCAGGCTCGCTTGAACTCCTGGTCGATGGCGTTCGCCTTGCCGTGGCGCGCGAAGGGAAGGGGCCACAAGTGATCTGCCTGCATGCCATCGGTCATGGCGGCGGCGATTACGAAGCTTTCGTCGCTGCCATGCGCGACCGCTTCGAGATCGTTCGGATCGATTGGCCGGCGCAGGGACGTTCAGGCCCCGACAGCAAGGGCGCGACGCCGGCGCGTTATGCCGAGCTGCTGCGCGGTGTCGTCGAGCACCTCCACCTGGATACGCCCATCATCATCGGCTGCTCGATCGGCGGCGCGACCGCGATACGATATGCGAGCGAGCATCCGGTGCGGGCGCTGGTGCTCGCCAATACGGGTGGGGTCGTAGAGATCACGAGGAGCATCCAGCGCGCCTGCCTGTTTTTCGCCGGCATCTTTGCCGCCGGCGCGCGGCGGGCGTGGTGGTATAAGTCCTTCTTCGCGGCCTATTACAGGTTGGTGTTGCCGACGCCAGCAGCGGCCGCACAACGCCGACGGATCGTGGCCTCGGCCTATGAGATTGCGCCGGTGCTTGCCGATGCATGGCGGCATTTTGCCGTTGCTGATGATGCCGACCAGCGGCAGCGATTGCTGGCGCTGAACGTTCCGATCCTCGTCGCCTGGGCGATGAACGACAGGATTAATCGGTTCAAGCTGGTGGCTCCGGCCATCGCAGGGATCAAGCACGGACGGCTTGCAAAATTCACCGCGGGTCATGCGGCGTTCCTGGAACGCCCGGAAGAATTCGTGCGCGAGTTCTCCGCGTTCGTCGCCGAGAACGATCTGGCAAACGGGTAGGGCGCTTCCGCTAGCCCTTCATCCCCGTGATCGATGCACTCATGGCGCGGGGATCGCGCATCGGCCAGCGGCCGCTGTCAACCTGGGCGAGAAAATCGCCGACGATGCGGTTGTATTCCTCGGGCTCCTCGATGTTGATGGCGTGGCCCGAGTTCGGCATCACCGCGAGCGCGGCGGAGGGAATGTTCTGCTTCATCAGGATGCCGGGCATCAGGCAGGGCCAATCCTCGTCGCCGGTGATGATCAGCGTCGGCACGGTGATGCGTTTCATCTCCTCGACCAGCGTATAGAGCGAAGGCCGTTCCTTCTGCACGCCCTGCTGGGTGTTGGCCGATCCCGTTGCCGAATGCTCGGCCAGCATGGCCTTGAACTCGGCGTGGCCGCGCGGGTCCTTGTTTTCGTATTGTACGCGGGTCGGCCCGTAAGCGTAGCGCTCGGCGAACGCGGTCATGCCGTCCTTGCGGATC
>Ga0210401_10000680_pt1 | contig 41346 bp, 36 predicted proteins | sample IncBWH32MmetaG_FD_150866 | JGI IMG/M metagenome (GOLD analysis project Ga0210401, IMG submission 150866) | Forest soil microbial communities from Barre Woods Harvard Forest LTER site, Petersham, Massachusetts, United States - Inc-BW-H-32-M | ecosystem: Environmental > Terrestrial > Soil >... | reverse complement strand
CGCCCGGCGCGATTCGCTTGAGCAGTTCCAGCCATTTCCCGCCCATCGAGGGCTCGTAAAGCGCGAACCCGGTAACATTGCCGCCCGGACGTCCGAGGTTCGTGACGAAGCCACTGGAAATCGGATCGCCTACTGTCACGATCACGATGGGAATTGTCTGCGTCTCGCGGACAAGAGTGTCGGTCACGGGCGTGGTCACACTGAGGATTGCGTCGGGCCGCAGATCGACCAGCTCTTTTGCGAATGTTTTCATCTTGTCCAGATCATCGCCGGCCCAGCGAAGTTCGATTCGAAAATTGCTGCCTTCCGTCCACCCCAGCTTCGCGAGCGCGCCCCGGAAAGCCGCGAACCAAGACTTCACATCCAGATCGGTCTCCGCAAAGCCGATCAGCACGCCGATCCGCCGCATGCGTTGAGCTTGCTGCGCACGCGCCGCTAGCGGCCGTGCCGCCACGCCCCCGAGCAACGATATGAACTCGCGCCGCCTCATGTGCCCTCAGAGCCGCACCCTATCATATTTGTTGGATGTGAGCCGCGATATGTGCATGGCAGAAAAATAGGCCGCTCGACTTCTGGATTGGGTCGATGCTGTCGAAAAAGTCGAAAATCGAAGGACGCTGAAAATCTCGCAAATGGTGAATTTTGAACTACTCTGCCGCTGCGATGCTCTGTAGGGCTGATACGAAGGTCCGTGGTCGTTTTCCGAAGACACGACGTGGCCCCTCACGTCGCGGCGCACGAAACGCATCAGCGGCTTTAAAAAAATTCGTTTGGTACCCCTAAAAGACTTTTTCGACAGCATCGGTCAATTTCGGAAGTCGAACGGCGTCCGGGTCAGGTCCGCTCATGCCTCAACAACGGACATGCAACGACTGCGGCGGCATGTCGGTTGGTGCCGGGAACGGACGTTTTGCCGCGTCTTCAAAGGGGTACGAATGCCCAGACGCCGCCCTCGTCGCAACCCTTCAACTAGCGTTTGCGGCTTCGGTTGCGACACTGTCGGCCTCTAGTATCGCTTTGATCGTGCGCACGCAACGGCCACATTTGGCCGTGCAGCAGAGCGAGGCGTAGACATGTTTTAGGCGCACGCAAGAATTTGCTTTCGCGGTCGTCGACCTTACCTGACTGTCGCTGAGGACGTTGCAACTACAGACGATCACTGCGTGCTCCCGAATATCGTGAGAGCCGTCGCATCGATGACGTCCCCTCGCGTTTCGATGTAACATACCGAGCGGGACGGGCCCGACACAGGACCGTTTGCGTCTATCTTTATACTCGCTGAGTATGACGCCGACAGGGGCTCGATTGTGCCAAGAGACGCTCATTCATCGAGAGCCAACGTTCACGTCAGCGGTTGGCGAAAACTGCGGCGCCGCTCAAGACCTCGATAGTTCTGCGAATTAACTTGTGATTGGAAACCGTCGCCGTCACAGCGCGACGGGCAAAGCAATTCACACACGCGAACGCTCTCCGAGAAAAAGACTGCAACAACATCATCCGATTGCTCTGTCGGCTAATATCGCCACCGAGCAACTGTACGCCGCTTTCCCGGGCGCGTCCGCGGTCCGACCGGCCGGAGTTTCGCTAGGCCGATCGAAGACCAAGTGAGCTCCGTGCCTCCGCCGGTGTCGCCGGCCTGCAGCTAAATCTTTCGAGCAACCCCACTGCAATGCGCACGAGCTCATCGTTGCCGGATGCGAGTCGATCTCTGCTCGTCCGAATGTTGTCCTCCAGGCCGGTGCGCACAGCATCCGCTCCGCGCGCCAGCGCCCATTGCATCACCTGCGATTGATGGCGGCCAATGCCGGCCGCCGTCCAGGTCGCATTGGGAATAATGCGTTTAGTCTCTCCTAGCAGGATGTCGAGCAGATGCTCATCCGCCGGAAGTGCGTTCTGGACCCCCATGACGAATTGGATGTGCGGCCTCTGTGACATCAAGCCGGCATCGATCAATCGCTTGGCGTCATGAATATGGGATAGGTCGAAGATCTCTACCTCCGGGACGATCTCGAACTGCTTCATTCGGGTGGCAAGGTCCAGCACCAACACCGCTGGGTTCTCGTACACAATCGTGGGAAAATTGGTCGAACCAGTCGAGAGCGAAGCCATGTCCGGTCGATGGGCGAGCGAGAGACCGCGCCGAGCTGGGTCGCGTCCCCGGCCTCCCGTCGAGAATGATCATGCCAGGGCAATGCTTGCGTACACCCGCTTGTACCTCCGCGAACCGATCGGGGTCGGAGGAAGGGGATTCGTCGTCATTGCGCACATGGATGTGGACTAGAGCCGCGCCTGCCTCATAGGCCGCGTGTATCGACTCGATCTGCTCCGCGGGCAACACCGGCAACGCCGGATTGTCCTTTTTGCGTGGAACCGAGCCCGTAATTGCAACCGCGATTGTGACAGGGCGCATCATGATATTCCTCAACCTTGGTCGCCGCCGCCGACCGGGAGCACGGTCCCAGTGATGTAGGAAGCGGCGTCGGACGCGAGAAACAGGATTGCAGCGGACATTTCGCGCAGCAGTCCGTATCGCTTCATATGGCTCGACTCGATCGTCTGGGCTACGACCTCCTTACCCCAGGCCCGCTCCTCGTCGTTCGGCGCAGAGGCATTGCGGGGTATGGCACGAGGGGGCGCGGTCGTTCCTCCTGGGGCGACCGCGTTGACCCGGATGTTCTTCGTACCCAGTTCAAATGCGAGCGCGGCGGTTAAACCGTTGACGGCGCCTTTCGCAGCCGAATACGGAACGCGGTTGACTCCCTTGGTTGCAACCGAGGAGACATTGACGATCGCGCCACGGCCTTGCTCCAGCATGTAGGGCAGCGCAGCACGGCAGCCCCAGAGGGTAGGAAATAGCGAGCGCTGTACTTCAGCTGCGATCTGCTTTTCGTCGAAATGCTGGAACGGCTTCATCCAGATCGCGCCCCCGACATTTGTGACGAGAACGTCGATAGCTCCGTACGCTTTATGCGCTGTCTTCATCGCCCCGAGATTGCTTTCCCATGTCTCGAGGTTCGCGACGAAGGAGACCGCCTGCCCCCCAGATGCGGCAATCTCGGCAGCGACCGTCTCCACCAGCGGAGATCGATCGACCAGCGTAACGCGCGCGCCCTCGCCGGCCGCATCGATTGCGACCTGCTTGCCGATGCCCTGGGCAGCCCCGGTTACGACCATGCTCTTGCGAGCGAAGCGGGATACGGGCCTCATTTGCGTGCCTCGGATGGTGAGAACTTCTCGTAGTGGAAGTTCGCGGGAGCGATCTGCTTGTCCTTAAGGTAAGCGCGGACGGCATCGACCATCGGTGGCGGGCCACACAGATAGACGTCCACATCGCCGCCATTCAGCGCGGCGTCCGGCAGATGGTGCGTCACGTATCCCTTCTGGGGATGCGCGCTGTCGGCCGCGGCGACGACCGTCGTGAAGGTGAAACCCGGAATGCTGGCCGCAAAGGCCTCCAGCGTGCTGACCTCGACGAGATCGGCATCGTTAGTAACGGCATAGACCATATGAATGGGCTGGGTCGGTGTTGTCCGCTCCAATTCCTCGAACATCGCCAGGAACGGCGCGAGCCCGGTGCCGCCGGCGAGAAACAACACTGGCCGCGTGACATCGCGCAGATAGAAGCTCCCCATTGGGCCGGCGATGGTGACGCTATCGCCGGCCTTGGCCCGCTCCGCTAGGTATGACGACATCAACCCGCCGGGTATGTTGCGCACCAGGAATTGCACCACGCCATCGCGCGGCATCGACGAGAAGGAGTAAGAGCGCGTCTCGGGCGTGCCAGGAACCGAGACATTGACATATTGCCCCGGCAGATAGCGCATTCCGTCCGGGTCGTTCAATTTGAGCGAAAATCCGATCGACGACGGCGAGAGCGGGCGCACCGACTCGATCTCGGCGGACATGGAGCCAATCTTGACCTTGCAGACGGTGGAGGAGACCGGGATGCGAAGCACGCAATCGGATTTCGCTTTCATTTGGCAGGGTAGAACCTGCCGTTCGGCAGCTTCCTCCTCCGTCAACGCATCGTCGATGTAGCTCCCCAGAGTATAGTCGCCGGATTCGCAATAGCACTTGCAAGTGCCGCAAGCACCGTCGCGGCAATCGAGGGGAATGTTGAGACCGGCGCGATACGCGGCGTCGGCAACCAGTTCGTCGGCTCGCGCCTCGACGAATCGCGTGACCCCGTCTTCGAAATTGAGCGCAACACGGAATGACATGTTCTAGTTCCTCCCGACTTGCCAGGTCAGATGTGATAGATGTCCACCACGTGGTGGATGTAGTCGTTCTTCAGCACGACCTTTTTCCTGGTGATTGCGAAGTTCTCGCCCGAGGTATCGATCGTGTAGAAAGAGGTGCCGAAATAGGTGTCGGTCGTCTTGTAGCGGAAGCTCAACGAAAACCAGTTGAAGCGGACCTCCACGAAGCCGTCGCCCACTTCCAGCAATTCCACATTGGTGATGTTGTGCGAGGTCCGCGGCTCCGGCAGGCTGGTAGCACTCGATCGCTCGGTGCGGATCCGGAAGACCCGATCCTCGAGGCCTTGCTTCGAGCCGTACCAGATCAGCGAGATTTCACGCTGCGGGTCTTCAGTCAGGGTATCGTCGTCGTCCCACGCGGGCATCCAGAAAGTCGCAGTCGGTGCGTAATGCGCGAGCCAACCATCCCAGTCTCGGTCGTCGAGGCAGCGGGCTTCCGAATATAGGAACGTCTGGACTTCCTCGACGGTGACGGGCCGGCCCTTCGGGACGGGCTTCAGAACGACAGACATGATTATCCTCCCATGCTCGCGGCCATGGATGTTGGTGAATTGATCCTGAGGTAATCGCGCCTATGGGCGCGATTTCAGTCGAAGCGGCGCGTCAACCGGCGACCGCCTTGACCAAGGTGTTCTTCCAGTAGCGATGCTGGACCACAAACAGGCCTTCGTCCTCGGTCTTGGCGCCGCTGAGCAGTGGCTTGAGTCCGATAGCGTCGGCAGCCTTGTCAGGGCCGTTGATCCAGTGCACTGCGCCACGCGAGAGATCGTTCCATGGGGCGTTTCGCGCTCCGTATCCGATCTGGCAGGAACGAAACTCTTCGAGATCATCCGGGGTCGCCATGCCCGAAGCGTTGAAGAAATCCTCGTATTGGCGAATACGGCGTGCGCGAGCCTCGGCACTCTCGCCCTTCGGGGCGATGCAGAAGATCGTCACCTCCGTCTTGTTAACAGAGATCGGCCGATACACGCGGATCTGCGACGAGAACTGGTCCATCAGATAGACGTTCGGATACAGGCAGAGATTTCGCGACTTCTCAATCATCCAATCCGCGCGCGCTTCGCCAAATTGAGCAGCCAGCTCGCCGCGCTTTTCATACAGCGGGCGATCCTGTGGATTGGCCCAATTGGTCCAGAGCAACAGATGCCCGTGCTCGAAGGAGTAGAAGCCGCCGCCCTGCTTCGCCCAGCCGCCGGCATCCATGGCGCGGATGTCGTCCTTGACCGCGGCCACCTCCACGGCGGCCTTCCGCTGGTTGGTCGTTGCGGCGTAGTTCCAGTGGACGGACGAAACATGATAGCCGTCTGCGCCGTTCTCGGTCTGCAGCTTCCAATTTCCGTCGTAGACGTAGGATGAATTGCCGCGCAGGACCTCCAGGCCCTCGGGCGATTGGTCGACGATCAGGTCGATGATCTTCCTTGCTTCGCCGAGGTGTTCCTGGAGCGGCAACACATCGGCATTGAGGCTGCCGAACAGGAAGCCGCGATAATTCTCAAAGCGTGCGACCTTTGTCAGGTCATGCGAGCCATTCTTGTTGAAGGTCTCGGGATATCCCGCGCCTTCCGGATCCTTCGCCTTGAGCAGCTTGCCGGTGTTGTTGAAGGTCCAGCCGTGGAATGGGCAGGTATAGGTGGACTTGTTGCCGCGCTTGTGACGGCAGATCATCGCGCCCCGATGCGAGCATGCGTTGAGGAAAGCGTGGAGCTCACCCTTGCGGTCCCGCGAGATGACGATCGGCTGGCGACCGATATAGCCGGTGATGTAGTCGTTGTTGTTCGGGATCTGGCTCTCGTGGGCGAGATAGATCCAGTTTCCCTCCCAGATGTGTTTCATCTCGAGTTCGAATAGATCCGGGTCCGTGAAGATGTCGCGGCGGCAACGGAAGGTGCCCGTCTCGGAATTGTCCTCGACGGAGGCTTCCAGGCCTTCAACAAGCTTGTCCAACATGGGGGTCACTCCGCTAGCGTGGCTTTCGGGGCGAAGGGCCGGCGGTTCCGGCCCTCGCGCTTAGCGTCAGGCCGCTACGGCGTGCTCGCGATGCACGATCGTGTTCGGCGCGCCAGCAGCTTCCCGGGTCAACTTGAAATCGAAGCGAATGCGGGCAAACGGCTTGTTGAGACCGGCCTTGTGGATCTCCTCGGCATTCGACACGCGCTCGACCGGTGGGATCAGATCGTTCCGCGTTCCGAACGCGAAATCATCGTAAAGGTATTTGTCGCCATCGATATTGATTTGCGTGGTGAGCTGACGATGCCCGGGTGCGGTGACGAAGAAGTGGATATGTGCCGGGCGCTGCCCGTGTCGGCCGAGCCTGGTCAGCAACTGCTCGGTATTCGAGCCGGGCGGGCAGCCGTAACCCGACGGCATGATCGAGCGGAAGCGATAGCGACCCTCGCGATCGGTTTCGATCCGACGACGCAGGTTGTAGGGTGACTGCGGCGGGCCGAAGAACGAATAGAACCCGAACGAGTTGGCGTGCCAGACGTCGACAATTGCGCCGGCCACCGCGTTCCCGGCGATGTCGAACACCTGGCCCTCCATGAACAGGATCTCGCCTTCGTCCGTTCCGTCGTCGAGGCGTGCCTCGTTTCTCGCAAGCGGCGCTCCGGCGACGTAAAGCGGCCCCTCGATCGTGCGGGTCGTGCCGCCGGCGAGACCGGCGCGGCGTTCCGCTTCATCTAGGCGTAGATCGAGGAAATGTTCGAGCCCAGTGCCGGGTACCACAAGACCAAGCTCATTCGCCTTGGCGGCTTCGCCGATATAGCCGACTGCAGCCCAGAACTCGTCCATGGAGACGTCGAGATCGTCGATCGCGACCATGACGTCGTAGAGCAACCGATTGACCACCTCCTTGAGGCGCGCGTCGCCCTGGTCATTGTCGAGGCCGGCGGCCTTTGCAGCGAGTTCCTTGATAACCGCTTTGTTGATTAGATTGGCAGGCATTTGCTTTCTCCCTTTTGACGATATTGAACTGATCCAAGATCTATCGATCATCGTCGCGGATCGACGACGGATGACGGCAGAGCGGCGTGACCTGAATTTCCATGAACGGAAAGAGCGGCAGAGTGGAAAGGATATCGTGCAGCTCCTGTGCGCTGGGCACGTCGAATATGCTGACGTTGGCGTAGCGCCCCGCCACTCGCCACAGATGACGCCAGACGCCTGCGCGCTGCAGATCCTGTGCACGCGCACGTTCCGCCTGCTTCAGCGATTCGGCCCTTTCGGCCGGAACATCGTGCGGGATCCGGATATCCATCTCGACATGAAACAGCATGGCTATGAACCCGTCTTGCGATTGGCCAATATGTGAAAGCTGCGCTCCGCGCGGTCGCGGCGAAAGCGACTGAGGCGATCCTCATCGATCGAGATCCCGAGGCCGGGGCCCGTCGGCACCTTCAGGCTAAACTCGCCGTACTGGAGCGGCTCTTCGAGGATCTCCTCGGTCAGAAGCAGCGGTCCGAACAGTTCGGTGCCCCATTCGAGCCTGGGGAATGTCGAAAAGAGATGCGCGGAAGCAGCAGTACCAACCCCGCCTTCGAGCATGGTGCCACCGTAGAGGCCGATACCCGCGGCCTCGGCGATCGCCGCGACCCTGGCAGTGGCGAACAAGCCGCCGGACTGCGCGATTTTCAATGCGAACACGTCGGCTGCTGCCAACTGGGCAAGCTGGAATGCCGTTTCAGGACCGCTCAGCGCTTCGTCAGCCATGATCGCCACACAGGTTTCACGCGCGAGCCTCGCAAGGCCGCCAATGTTTCTGAGCGCGACCGGCTGCTCGACGAGCTCGACGCCGGCGTCGCGCAGCGGCGGCAAGCATCTTGATGCGACGGCCTCGCTCCAGGCCTGGTTCACGTCGACACGGACGCTTGCGCGATCGCCCAGTGCGCGCTTGATCGCGGCGACGTGCGCGATGTTCTCTTGCGGATCGCCTCGTCCGATCTTCAGCTTGAAGATATTGTGCCTCCGCTTGGCGAGCATCTCCTCCGCTTCGGCAATGTCGGCACCGGTGTCGCCGCTTGCGAGAGTCCAGGCGACGGGCAGCCTATCGTGAAAGCGCCCTCCCAGCAGTTCCGACGCGGCGAGCCGATTCCGCTTTCCGAGCGCATCGACCAGAGCCGTCTCGACCGCACATTTCGCGAAGTTGTTTCCCTGCACGGCCCTGTTGATCGCGCCCATCGTCGGGCCGACGCGGTTCGGGTCGCTCTGCAGTAGGATCGGGGTGATGTAGGTGTCGATCGCGAGTTTCATGCCCTCGGGGCTCTCCGGCCCATAGGCGAGTCCGCCGATTGTCGTTCCTTCGCCGATCCCGACAATCCCGTCCGACATGCGGATGCGGACGATCATCAGCGTTTGCCCCTTCATCGTCGTCATCGACAGCTGATGCGGGCGGATCGTCGGAAGGTCGACGATGACGGTCTCGACGTCTTCAATTCTGGCAGTTGCAATTGGCACGGCGTTGTCCTCGGTTGGTGAATCTGTAGGCCGGGATCCGCTTGATGCACAGGATCGATTGTGTCTATCTTTATACCTGGAAGGTATGGAGGCTTTGGAGGAACGATCCCGTGGAGCTCCGCCACCTGCGTTACTTCACCACGGTCGCCGCGGAAGGCTCATTCAGTCGCGCCGCGGAAAAGCTCCACATTGCGCAGCCACCACTAAGCCGTCAGGTGCAGCAGCTTGAGGACGAACTCGGTGTGCGACTACTTGACCGGGGTCGACCACTTACGTTGACGGAACCTGGCCGATATCTGTTCGAACAGGGACGCCAGATATTGCAGCGCATTGACGAAATGCGTGCCATGACCAAGCGCATCGCCAAGGGCATGGTGCTGCAATTCAACATAGGCTTCGTCGCTTCTACCCTGTACGACGCGCTGCCGGAGTTGATCCGCCGTTTCCGCATCATCGCACCCGGCGCAGAAATAAATCTTCTGGAGATGACTACACTGGAACAGGTCGCGGCGCTGAAGGATGGCCGCATCGATGTAGGTTTCGGTCGCCTCCGCTTCGACGACGAAGCGATCGTCCGCCGCGTTATCCGCGAAGAGCGTCTCTGCATCGTGGTGCCTCGGGGGCACAAGCTGGCGGCCAGGAAAGGAAAACTCCGGTTGCGCGCTGCCGCAGATGAGCACCTGATCGTTTATCCCAAATCTCCGCGGCCGAGCTACGCCGATCAAGTTCTCTCGTTCTACCGGGATGCAGGCATCGAACCGATAGTCGGTACTGAGGCCAAGGAATTGCAGACCGCGCTGGGGCTGGTAGCCTCAGGCGGCGGCGTCTGCATCGTGCCTGCCTCGGTCAAACGCTTGGGTCGCGATGATGTGCGTTTCATAGACCTCGACGAGCCAAAGATGGCCTCACCGATCATTATGAGCCACCGCAAAAACGACACGTCCACGTTGCTACAGCAGCTGATCAAGCTGGTACGAGAGTTCGACGAATGGGATGCGTCCGTCGGTTAGTTTGCAGCCATAGCCCCAGGAGAGTAACCTGTTGGTAATGGGCCAACTATGTGAATGGGCCGTTGGCTTGACCTCCAATCGGCGCCCAAGCGTACGAAATCGCAGAAGATCGTGGATTAGCGAAGCAGATAGTGTGTGGGAAGGCGTAGCGGGGGAAGGACTCGAACCCCCGACCTTGGTGTTGTTCTTTAGGGATCAGTCGCCGGACGAACCGCCCGGTTTCACCTTATCCGAACCTAGTTACGAGAATTTCAACTCCACCAGGCCCGCGAGGCGTACGAGACGGCACAGAATATCGAGGACGTGAATGAACGACAGCGGCGAGCGGCAATTCCCTTGCGCGATATGCGCTACTTTGCGGCGAGAGTTCGGACGGCCCAGGTCATCACTAATCCTACGTGGACTGACACCGTTGCCTTTGGGAGCACGGTGACCTTCAGGCCCGACGATGGACGCGTGCAGAAATATCGTATCGTGGGGGAGGACGAAGCGGACCCTAAGGCCGGTTCTATTTCCTTCGTATCCCCAGTGGCAAGGCTTCTGATGGGCAAGGCTGTTGGGGATGAACTCGGCGCATCCGGTCAAAACCTTGAGATCGTTTCGATCTCGTAGCACGTCCCGCACCGGCGCAGCCGATGTTGGAACGGCCGCTTAGCGCCAACAGCGGTCATTCGCTAATCGAACGTTACGGAATATCGGCCTTCTTTCGCAGCCTTCCTAACCAAGGCAATCTAACAACCCTAGGGAGAGACTTGGGGGGAGATCACATGAGCTGGGGCTTTGAGGAAGGAAAGGTCTACAGCCGTCGCGCCGACCTCCACGCCAAATTCGGCGGTCAACAGCAAGGCGGAATTGTTACGCCATCGCAGCACCCGCTCGTGATCATCGTCACCGGCAAGGAAGGTCTTGAACACGGCTATGCTGACCGCACCCGTGATGATGGTGTCTTCGAATATTTTGGAGAAGGCCAAGTCGGTGACATGGTGATGCTCCTTTTAAAGAAGTCAGCGGGTTTCTTTACGCCTCTCAAGGCTGTCGTTAGCACGCCGGCATGCGACAGAGTGGCTAGTCTGAACGACGATAGCGGAGGCGGAGGGTCGTTAGCAGCTGGCCGCAGTGTCACCATTGCAACTACCGCGCAGGCGGAGAACAGCTCGAGGCGGGACTGCAACCATTTCTCATCACCCAACAGGCGCTTTAGGAAGTTCGTGCCGAGAGCTGCCGCCGCCCTCTCGCCCTTGCCGAGGCGATGTTGGCAAACGTCAAAACCGAAAATCAAGCTGAATGGATCTTCCGCGGTCAACAGCTCTGCAATTTGCCTGAGGGGGATATTATCTAACTCCTTAAAGGCTATCAGCGATCTGGATACGGCAGAAAACGCCGCAGGCCGACGGTTCCTCGCCCGAGGAGCCGAGACCTATGTTCCTTCTGCTCGCGATTTATAAAATCCGAAAGCTTGGCTGCGCCTGAATGGGCCCGACTAGACGAACATAATAAGATAAGTCTCGCGGAACCAGCTTCTCGGCGTTCAGCGTTTGCGGTGCTGTCAAGGAGCCAGCAACATTTTCGGGCGTACCTCGTAGTTGCTCCAATAGGTCGGTATACTCTGGCGCGCTCAAAGCGTTCTTTTCCGCTCGATCGAACCAGTGCTGCTCCTCATCTCCCGTGAGAGGGCTTTGCGAAAACACGCGTTTGAGGGCGCGTTTGCGGCCGGCGTTAGCGCTGGTCAGCAAGTCGGCTTCTGTGAACGTGAAGTTGGCATCAGCAAACGTAATCGTCACAGTGCCTGGAGAGGCATACTGGAGTTTCACGTCGCGCTTGGACCCATCACCCATTGTGATGGTCGCCGCCACAAATCGCGGCTGATAGTCAGGCTGAGCGCCGTGGCAGTCTCGAGATTTTTCGTTGGGAGATCAATCTTTGCCCTCAAAGGCAAAACATCCCCGGAGCGTTTCTGGCTGTTCGCCGCCATCAATAGGTTGGACGAGTTCCTGAGCCAGCCAAAACGTTATTAGCTAGCCATAGCTAGCAGTCGACTCCGCCGGCCACAATCGGGCTAGACGGTTGATTGTTTTTCAAGATTTCGAGCGGCCGCTCATTTCCGCAGCTGCACAACATTCTGGGCATTCGGGTATGGTGGTAGGAAGGCCCCTGATAGGTAGGAAGGCCCCTGACGAGGCAGGTGACACGACCCTTTGGGCGATCTGCCCGCGGGAACCGGCGTTTCGGATCTGCTGAGATTCCAGAAACGGGAATTGCTGCCGCCCGCATGTTTCGCTGCGCCGCAGCACGGAAAATGAGACTGACGTTCAAGCAGGCGGGCATCTTAACGGCCGGTCGATGCGCACTATTCGCTTTCCGCGGAAGCGCGGAGCGGACTTCGGAACGTTGCTCCGCTGTGAATCTCCGCGCAGCGAATGATACAAAAACGCGAATGGGAGGACTTCAATGTTGAAGGGCAGTTTGTGTGTTACCGCGCTGGCAAGCCTGCTTATGTCGGGCGCCGCTTTCGCTCAGGAGAAAATCAAAGTTGGTGTTACGGCGACCTTGGAGGGGACGTACACCGTGCTCGGCGAGGACGGCATGCGCGGACATCAGACCGCGCTGAACAAACTCGGCAAGAACATAGGCGACAAGCAACTCGAATTCATCGTCGCCTCCACTGACGCGACGCCCGATTCCGCAGTGCGCGCGGTTCGCAAATTGATCGAGCAAGACAAGGTGCAGATTTTGCTTTCCCCGCTGTCAGGCGACGAAGGGATCGCGGTCAAGAACTTCGCCAAGACGCACCCGGAATTGACATTTATTAATGCCGCCTCCGGCGCGCAGGAAACGACCTATGTCGATCCGGCGCCGAACTTCTACCGCTTCAACATGGACGGCGCCCAGTGGCAGGTCGGCCTGGGCAAATATGCCTATGACACCAAGGGCTATCGGAAGATCGCCACGGTGGGCGAGGACTATTCCTTCATCTACACCCAGGTTTTCGGGCTGGTGCTCGAATTCTGCGGCGCTGGCGGTAAGATCACCAGTCGGCAATGGGTCCCGCTCGGAACCAAAGATTTTGCCTCGGTCATTGCCGCGCTGCCGGACGACGCCGACGCGATTTATCTGGGGCTTGGCGGCGCGGACGCCGTCAATTTCCTCAATCAATACCAGCAGTCCGGCGGCAAGGCGCATCTGCTCGGCGGCTCGATCATGGTCGACCAGACCATCCTTTCGGCCAAGGGCAACGCCAAGAACGCGCTGATCGGCACTATCGCCGCCAGCGGTCAGGCCGACACCTGGGAAGATCCGACCTGGCAAGCTTTCGTGAAAGACTATCAGGCGGCTTTCCCGCCGGAGAAGCGCTTCCCAAGCCCATCCCTGCTTGCGACCAATTATTATGGCTCGACGATGGCGTTAATTCTCGCGCTCAGGAAGGTGAACGGTGATCTCAGCGACAATCAGTCCAAGCTGAAGGCCGCGCTTGCTTCACTCGAAATCGATGCGCCCAATGGAAAGATCAAGCTTGATTCCAACCGTCAGGCGATCGGCACCAATTTCGTTACCGAAGTCGTCGACGACGGCAAGGGCGCCTTGTTCAGCAAGGTCGTGAAGGTCATACCGAACGTGAACCAGACGCTCGGCTACGACCCGGCGGTATTCGCCAAAATAGGGCTGCCCAGCCGCACGGTTCCCGAGTGCAAAAAGTACTGAAACGCACTGGGCGGCGGCCGCCCCCGGCGCCTGCCGTCCCCTCTCCAAATCCCGAAGTTCGAGTAGCCCTCGAACGCGCTCTTGCATTCTCCTCGCGGATGATCGACGCTATAATAAATAATAAGGCACAATCCGCGGGAGGAATGCATGAGCCGGGCTCTTGCCGTCTTTCACGGTCATTTTGGCCGCGCGACGGTCTATCAGCTCAATCGTCCATTCAACGTGCACGCGCATCGCGAAGGGCATCTGATCTTCCACATCGGCGGCACACCGGGCAGTATCGAAGTACTCGAGCAACCCTATACGCTTTGCGAAGATACCGTCGTTGCGGTCAATCCGTGGGAGCCGCACAATTTCCTGCCGAGAGATTTGGCCCACGGGGCGCTCTTCCTCGTGCTCTACGTCAACGCCGAATGGTTCGCAGGCGTCCGTGGCCTGCGTTTCGGCTGCACAAAATTCAGGCGCACTGCGACCCTCGACCGAAATATCCGGGCGGCAGCCGAGATGATTTGCGGGGCGCCCTCGCTCAACCGCCTCGATGGGAAGTTGCGCAGCCTGATCGACGCCTGCCACGAGGAGAGCTGGCGCCAGGAATACGCATCGCGGCAGGGTTATGCCGGCGCCGCAGTCACCGACTTTCGCGTGCGCAAGTCGATCAGGCTGCTGGCGCAAGGTATCGGCGCCGAGATCGAACTCGATGCTATCGCGCGCGAGGCAGGGCTTTCGCGCCCCCATTTCTACAAACTTTTCCGCACCCAGACCGGCGTCACGCCACACCTCTATGTCAACACGCTGCTGATGGAAAAGGCGCTGGACTCGCTGGTGGCAACCGAAGCGTCGATCGCCGACATCGGCTTCGATCTGGGGTTCTCGTCACAGAGTGCGTTCACGCACTTCTTCGCGAGCAATGTCGGCATGGCGCCAACGGACTATCGGCGCGCCGCCAAGGTGCTGAGGGCCTGATCCGGCAAGCCGGCGCGCGAAAGGATACTGACGATCAAGTCCGGGCCGCACAGGCCGAAAGGATGACGGACGCCGACGGCGAACGACCGTCGCGCTATGGGAGGACTAAGGCCGACATGGCGTCGAAAGTTCTAGCCCACCGTCGCGCACCGGCTGGCGCAGGCCGGCCACCTGTCCGCGCCGCGGCGCCGTTGCGACGAGGGTGGCGCCCATGACAAAATTCACCGAACGCCACCCATTGTGGGCATTGGTTATCCTGATCGCGGTCGCGGCGGCGCTGTGGTTGATTTTCGCGACCTGGCCGCCAGGCCTGGAGGAAGCCTTCGGCAGGAAGAAGGTGTTCCTCAGCGCGATTTTCAATGGCATCACCCTCGGCGGCCTGTATTTCCTGGTGGCGAGCGGCTTCACCCTAATCTTCGGGCTGATGCGCAACGTCAATCTCGCGCACGGTTCGCTCTATTTGTTCGGCGGCTACATCGGTTACGCGGTGAGCGTGGCGACCGGATCCTGGCTGCTGAGCTTCGTCGCCGCCTTCATTGTCGTCGCGCTGGTTGGCGTCGCCATGCAGATCCTCGTGTTCCGTCGCATCGAGGGTCAGGATCTGCGTCAGACCATGGTCACGATCGGGCTATCGATCGTGTTTGCTGACCTGATGCTGTGGGCCTTTGGCGGCGACTTCTACCAGATCCAGACGCCGCACGCGCTACTTGGCCCGATCGGATTGCCGTTCGTCACCGCCGTGAAATCTTCGGGCGAAGCGGTCTATCTGCAATACCCGATGGTGCGTCTGATAATCTTCGCAGCCTCCGTTGTCATCGGCGTCGCGATGTGGCTCGCGCTCAATCGCACGCGTGTTGGCATGATCGTGCGCGCCGGAGTGGATGATCGCGACATCCTGGCCGCCATGGGCGTGCCTATTCAATTGGTGTTCGTGCTAGTGTTCGCGCTCGGCGCCGGTCTCGCGGGCATGGCCGGCGTGGTCGGCGCTACGTTTCAGTCGATCTCGCCCGGGGAGGACATCCGCTTCCTGCTTGCTTCCCTCGTCGTCGTCATTATCGGCGGCATGGGATCGATCCCTGGTGCTGCGCTCGGCGCGCTTATCGTCGGCCTCGCCGAGCAGCTCGGCTCGGTCTACATCCCGACTTACGCCATCGTGGTGACGTTCCTGATCATGGTGCTCGTGCTGGCCGTTCGGCCGCAGGGCCTTCTAGCGGGCCGCTAGTCATGTCGATCATGCAGGATGCGCGACTTCAGCCCGAACCAGCCACGGCGGGGCCTTTGAGTGGTCTTGCCCGGGCCGATTTCGGTCACCCCGCCGCATGGGTTGTCGCCTTCCTCTTGGTCATCATGCCGCTCATTGCCAACGGCTTTTTCCTCATCGAGATTTTCGGCACCACTCTCATCCTCGGCATCGTGGCGTTGAGCCTGATGTTCCTAGCCGGCTATGGCGGCATGGTCAGCCTGATGCAGCTGACGATTGCGGGCCTGGCCGGCTACATGACGGCGGTGTTCGGCGCCAGCGGCAATGCCAACATCAGCCTTGGATGGCCCTGGTGGCTCGCGACCCCCATGGCGCTCGTTCTGGCGACGCTGTTTGGAACTGTCGGCGGGGCGCTCGCGGTACGCACCGCCGGCATCTATACGATCATGATCACGTTGGCGATCGCATCGGCATTCTATTACTTCACCAACCAGAACTGGGTCATCTTTAACGGCCACACCGGCATCAACAGCGTCGTCACGCCGCATTTCTGGGGCGTCGATTGGCGCGCGGACATCCCGTTTTATTATGTGATCCTCGCGGTCGCCACGCTCTGCTACGGCGCGGTCAGCTATCTGTCGCGCGCGCCGTTCGGCCTGGCCTTGCAAGGCATCCGCGACAACCCGCGCCGCATGGCGGCGCTTGGGTTCAACGTTAATGCGCACCGTGTCGCCGCGTATGCGTTCGCCTCGTTTTTGGCCGCGCTCGGGGGAGTTTTGCAGGTCTGGAATTATCGACAGATCTCACCGGGTTCGGTCGGAGTCGAGCGGGCGATCGATATCCTCATCATCGCCGTTGTCGGCGGCATCACCCGTCCGATTGGCCCGTTCATCGGCGCCCTGATCTTTGTCCTGCTGCGAACCTTCACGCTCGATTTTCTGGTGGCGGTCGGGCTCGACGGCAATCGCTTCCGTCTGCTGATCGGCCTGGGCTTCCTGATCATCGTGCTGTTTTCCCCGGACGGCATCATCGGGCTCTGGGAACGCTGGCGCAACCGGCACGAAGCCGGATCGGCGCCGCCCGGCGGAGACCGCCGCCGTGGATAGCGTCGCGCAGCGTCTTTCAACGGTCGGCGCCGGCGCCGCGCTCGAATTGCGCGGGGTGACCCGGCTGTTCGGCGCGTTGGCGGCGCTGACCGACGTGACGCTGACGGTGCGCCCCGGCGAACGGCGAGCCGTGCTCGGCTCCAACGGGGCGGGGAAGACCACGCTGTTCAACTGTATCACTGGCGATTTTCCGCCTACCTCCGGCACCATCCGCTTCTTCGGCGAGGACGTGACCAACTTTCCGCCGTTTGAGCGCATCCGCCGCGGCCTTCGACGCACCTATCAGATTTCCGCGCTGTTTCCGGGATTGACCGTTCACGACAACGTCTACCTCGCCTGCTGTGGCGTTTCACGCAACCGCTTCTCGCCATTTCGGCCGCGCAGCAACGACGCGCTGGTGCAAACGGCCGACGATCTGGTCCAGGCCGTGCATCTGACTGCGGTGAAGGACCGCCGGGTCGCCGAGCTCGCCCACGGTCAGCAGCGCCAGCTCGAAATTGCGCTCGCGCTTGCCGGTGCGCCGCGCTTCATCCTGTTCGACGAACCGGCCGCGGGCCTGTCGCCGACCGAGCGCGGCGAACTGGTCGATATCCTGACCGGCCTGCCCGGCCATATCGGCTACATCATCATCGAGCACGACATGGACGTGGCGCTGCGCGTCGTCGAGAGCGTAACGATGATGCACAATGGCCGCATCTTCAAGGAAGGTCCGCCGCAGGAAATCGAGTCCGATCCCGGGGTTCAGGAGCTTTATCTGGGAGGCGGCCATGGCTGACGCACGCCGCGCCCGACCTATCCTCGAGGTCAGGGGCCTCGACGTCTATTACGGCCGCTCGCATGCGCTGCAGGGCGTCGACCTGACGCTCGACTCTGGCGTACTGTCCGTGGTCGGCCGCAATGGCATGGGCAAAACCACGCTCTGCAAGACCATCATGGGGCTGGTGCGCGCGACCGGCGGCTCCATCCGCATGGGCGGCGAGGATCTGTTGTCGCTGCAACCAGCGCAGGTCGCCAGGCTCGGTGTCGGCTATGTGCCGCAAGGCCGGCGGCTGTGGCGGTCGCTCACCGTCGACGAGCATTTGCGCATGATCGGAACGCTGCGGCAAGGCGCCTGGACCGTCGAGCGCATCTACGACGCCTTCCCGCGGCTTGCCGAGCGCAAAAACAATGGCGGCGCCGAGCTGTCCGGCGGCGAGCAGCAGATGCTGGCGATCGCGCGCGCGCTCGTGACCAATCCGCGCCTCCTCATCATGGACGAGCCGACCGAAGGGCTAGCGCCCGTCATCGTTGCCCAGGTCGAAGACATGCTGGTGCGGCTCGGCGAGGAAGACGACATTTCGGTGCTGGTGATCGAGCAGAACATCGGGGTTGCGACGGCGGTCTCAAAGAATGTCGCGATCATGGTCAATGGCCGCGTCAATCGCCTGATCGAATCCTCGCGACTTGCCTCCGACCGCGATCTGCAACAGCGTCTGCTCGGTGTCGGACGTTATGCCGACGCTGAGCTCGAGATCAACGCGGAGACGAATGGCGACGCCACGGCACGTCCGGCTTCCCCGCGGCCGCCGAGCTTGGCGCCTCAGCGGGTCTATATTTCCAATCCGACGCCACCGACCCGCTGGTCGCAGCCGACGCCGATCGCGCGCATCGAGGCCGGCGCGCGGACGCTCTCGACCGGGGTGTTGAGGTTCGAGGAGGCCGCGCGACCGCGACGCGACACATCGGCGGCGCGAAGCTTCGGACCGCCGACCGTGCTCGTGGTCGGCACGCTGGATACCAAGGGCGAGGAACTCAGATTCATCCGCGACATCGTTGCCGGCAGCGGGTTGCGTACGCGCCTCGTCGACGTCTCGACCAGTGGCAAGCTCTCGTCTTGCGACGTCTCCGCCCAGGAAATAGCGCTCAACCACGCGCGCGGCGGCAGCGCCGTGTTCGGTTCGGATCGCGGCGCCTCGGTGACGGCGATGGCTGAGGCGTTCGTCAATTGGCTGCGCCGCCAGACTGACATCGTCGGCGTGATCTCCGCCGGAGGATCGGGCGGTGCTTCGCTGGTGGCGCCCGCCATGCGCGCGCTGCCGATCGGCCTGCCCAAGCTCATCATCTCGTCGGTCGCGTCCGGCGACGTCGCGCCCTATGTCGGGCCCGCCGACATAACCATGATGTACTCGGTCACCGACGTGCAGGGGCTGAACTCGATCTCGCGCCAGATTCTCGCCAACGGCGCCAATGCTCTCGTCGGCATGGTGAAGGCTCGGCTCGACGCACGCGCGGTGAGCGAACGCGAACCGAGTGCTAATCTGCCGTCGATCGGCTTGACCATGTTCGGTGTCACGACACCCGCCGTACAGCGGATCGCGGCGGCGCTGCGCGGAGATTTTGAATGTCTCGTTTTCCATGCCACCGGCACTGGCGGCCGCTCGATGGAGAAGCTGGTCGATTCCGGGCTGCTGGCAGGGGTGATCGACATTACCACGACGGAAGTCTGCGATCTCTTGATGGGCGGCGTGTTCCCGGCGACCGAGGACCGCTTCGGCGCTATGATTCGCACCCGCCTTCCCTTTGTCGGCTCGGTCGGCGCGCTCGACATGGTCAATTTCGGAGCGCCGGAGACCATTCCCGAAGACTATCGAGCTCGCAAGCTGCACGTTCACAATCAGCAGGTCACGTTGATGCGCACCAGCGCGGAGGAGAACGACCGCGTGGGGCGCTGGATCGGCGAGCGTCTCAACGCGATGGACGGGCCGGTGCGGTTCTTTCTGCCCGAAGGCGGCGTCTCCGCGCTCGACGCGCCGGGGCACCCCTTCTGGGACCCTGAAGCCGACGCTGCACTATTCCGCGCGCTCGACCGAACGGTGCGTCAAACCAGCAACCGGCAGCTTATCCGGCTCAAGCGTAACATCAACGAGCCCGAATTCACCGCGGCGATCGTCACGGCGTTCCGCTCGCTGGTCGGACGCACGGGCACGCGCCGGCGCGTGACGAGGGTGATCGATGCCCCGATTTGAACGCACCGAGCTCTTGAACAAATTCCGCTCCATGGTCGCGCGCGGCGAGCCGATAGTCGGCGGCGGCGCCGGCACCGGGCTTTCCGCCAAATGCGAGGAAGCCGGCGGCATCGACCTGATCGTGATCTACAATTCGGGCCGCTACCGGATGGCCGGACGCGGCTCGCTCGCGGGATTGATGCCTTATGGCGACGCCAATGCGATCGTGGTCGAAATGGCGGGCGAAGTCCTGCCCGTGGTCAAGAATACGCCCGTGCTGGCTGGGGTAAACGGCACCGATCCGTTCCGCGACATGGATATTTTTCTCGATCAGCTGAAGGCGCTCGGCTTTGCCGGTGTACAGAATTTCCCGACGGTCGGCCTGATCGACGGCGTGTTCCGCGCCAACCTCGAAGAGACCGGCATGTCTTACGCGCTGGAGGTCGAGATGATCACCAAGGCCCGCGCCAAGGATATGCTGACCACCCCTTATGTGTTCAACGCCGCCGACGCCAGGGCGATGGCGCTGGCCGGCGCAGATATGGTGGTCTGCCATCTCGGCCTGACCACAGGCGGCGCGATCGGAGCGCAGACCGCGCTGAAGCTTCAGGATTGCCCGTCGCGCATCGACGAATGGGCGACGGCGGCCCTGGACGTCAATCCGGAAATCTTAGTGCTGGCGCATGGCGGGCCGGTGGCTGAGCCGGCAGACGCCGCGTTCATCATGAAACACACCCGCAAGTGTCACGGCTTCTACGGAGCCTCCTCGATGGAGCGGCTTCCGGTGGAGCGGGCGCTGACGGAACAGGTTCGAAACTTCAAGGCGATCGGCGAGCGTTGAGCGCCGATTACGGGAGGTTGGCATGTCCGGAATTTTTGTTGGCGAATTGATCCTATGGCTGATCGTCGCGCTGATCGTGATCGTCGTGGCGGTCTACATCGTGAACTGGCTTTATCACCGCTCCTCCAAGGAAGTGTCGTTTGTGCGCACCGGCTTCCTCGGCGAGCAGGTAGTGATCAACGGCGGCGCCTTCGTGCTGCCGTTCATTCACGACTTCACGCCGGTCAACATGAACGTGCTGCCGATGCCGATCATTCGGTCGAAGCAGGACGCCGTCATCACCCGAGATCGCATGCGCATCGACATCGAGGCCGATTTCTACGTCCGCGTGCAGCCGACGCGCGAAGCGGTCTCGATCGCCGCTGCGACGCTTGGCCGGCGCACTCTGGAACCTGAAAAGCTGCATGCGTTGCTTTCGGGCAAATTCGTTTCTGCGATGCGCTCGGTCGCTTCCGAAATGACCATGGAGCAGATGCACGAGAAGCGCGGCGATTACGTCGCGCGCGTCAAGGCGGCAGCGGCCGAGGCGCTGGCCCAGAACGGCCTCGAACTGGAATCGGTGGCGATTACCGACCTCGACCAGACCGATCTCGAATTCTTCAACCCATCGAACCGTTTCGACGCCGAAGGCCTGACCCAGCTGATGGAGGACATCGAGGCCAAGCGCAAGCTGCGCAACGACATCGAACAGGATTCGATGATCAAGATCCGCACCCGCAATCTCGAAGCCGAGCGTCAGGCGCTCGAGATCGAGCGCGAGAGCGAGACCGCGCGCCTTCAGCAGGAGCGCGACATCGAGGTGCGCCGCGCCCTGCAACGGACCGAGGTGGCGCGCGAGCGCGCCTTGCGCGAGACCGAAGCCGAACAGGCTCAGATCTCCGCGCGCCAGACCATCGAGAAGGCCCGCATTGCCAACGAGCAGGCGATTGCCGAAGCGCGCATCGCCTCGGAGCGCGAAACCCGGCAGAAGGAGATCGAACGCACCCAGGCGGTCGAAGCCAAGGAGATCCTGGCGCGCGAGGAAATCGAAAAGGCGCGCATCGCCAACCAGCGCTCGGTCGACACCGCCCGCATCGCCTCAGAACGCGAGGTGCGGCAGAAGGAAATCGAGCGTGCCCGCACCGTCGAGGAAGCCGAGATCCAGGCGCGCGAATTCGTCGAGAAGGCGCGCATCCAGCAGGACCGTGTTGTCACCGACGCCCGCATCGCCAATGAGGAGGAGACGCGCCGTCGCGAGATCGAACGCACGCGAGCGGTGGAAGCCGCCGAGATTTCCGCCAAGGAGGCCACCGAGAAGGCCCGCATCGCGCAGACAACCATCGTCAACGCCGAGCGGATCGCCTCCGACGAGCAGACCCGTTCGCTCGAGATCCGGCAGGTCCGCGCGGTCCAGGAAGCCGAAATTGCCGCGCAGCAGGCGGTGGAAACCGCTCGCATCGCGCGCGAGCGCGTCCTCGCCTCGAACCGGATCGCAGCCGAGCAGAGCACCCGCAAACTGGAGATCGACCGCAATCAGGCGCTCGAAGTCGCCGGTATCGCCGCGCGCGAAGCCACCGAAGCCAGCCGCATCGCCCAGGAGGAACGCGTCCGCGCGCTCGAAATCGCGCGCAATCGCGCGGTCGAGGAAGCCGACATTGCTTCCCGCGAGGCAATTGAGGCAGCGCGCATCGCCCAGGAAAAGAAAGTCGCCCTCGCCCGCATTCTCAGCGACCAGGAGACCAAGGAGCAGGACATCGAGCGCGCAGAGTCGATTGAGGCGGCCGAACTGAGACGGCGAGACACTATCGAGCGTCAACGCATCAGTGTCGAACTCGCGCTCGAAGCCGAGCGCATTGCCTCCAGCAGGACACGCGAAGTCCTGAACATCGACCAGAAGCGGGCAATCGAACTCGCCGACGAGGAGCGGGTCATCGCGCTGTCGGCGAAACGCTCCGAACGCATCGGCGCCGACCGCCAGGTCAAGCAGGCCGAGATTGTCGCCCGCCGCGATGTCGAGACCACCGAAGTTTCGCGGGAACAGGCCCTCGAGGCGGCCCGGCTGGAGCGTCGCCGCGTGATCGAGCAGCTCGAAGTCGCGCGTGTGCAATCCCTGCAGGAAGCAGAGATCGCCGCGAATGAGGAAGTCCAGCGTGCGCGCATCGCGTCGGATCGCGGCCTCGACGAGGCCCGCATCGGACGCGAGCGGGATTTGCGTAAATTGGAGGTCAATCGCGAGCAGGAGGTCGAGACGGCCTTGATGGAAAAGGCGATCGCTCTCTATCAAAAGTCGCTCGAACAATCAGCCGCGCAAGCGGAAGCCGAGAATGCCAAGGCCCGCGCGACCGAGGCGGCCGAGCGCGTCATCACCGTGCGCGACAGCGAGATCGCCAAGCGCCGCAAAACCATCGAAGTTCTTATTGCCGAGAAGGAAGCCGAGGAGACACGGATCGGTGCCGAAGCAGAACGGGTGCGCGCGGCGGTCGAAGCGGAGGCGCAAAAGCTGCTCAACGAGGCCGAGAACGTGCTCACCGACCAGGCGCGCTACTCGCTGTTCCGCCGCAAGCTGCTCGATCGCATCGAGGGCATCGTGCGCGAGAGCGTCAAGCCAATGGAGAAGATCGAAGGCATCCGCATCCTGCACGTCGACGGATTGGCCGGCGGCAATGGTGGCAACGACAGTGCACGCAGCGCAACCGACGAAGTGATCGATTCGGCCCTGCGCTACCGCGTCCAGGCGCCGCTGATCGATTCGATCCTCGCCGACATCGGCGTCGAGGGCGGCAGCCTGTCGAAACTTCCGGGCCTTATCCGGGAGGCCCGCGACATGCAAGGCATCCGCAAGGAGGCCGCGGCGAAGGAAAGTGAAGCAAGACCGGCCGCTGCGCCGACCGCCGATGCGCCTCCGGGCGAGGCACGGCCTTCCCGCCCGGGCAAGAAGAGCTGAGCGCGCCATGGCCCGGGTCTATGTTTCGACCGTCGTCAATGTCCGCAACGATCGGGTCTGGGCACGGCTGCGCGACTTTAACGGCCTGCCCAACTGGCACCCAGCGATCGCCGAGAGCCGCATCGAGGGCGGCGAGCCCGCGGACAAGATCGGCTGCGTGCGCGATTTCACCTTGCGCAACGGCGACCGCATTCGGGAAAAGCTGCTCGGCCTGTCCGACTACGACATGTACTGCACCTACTCTATCCTGGAATCGCCGATGGGCGTTGAGAACTATGTCGCGACTTTGCGCCTGACGCCGGTTACCGATGGCGACAAGACCTTCCTGGAATGGTCAGCAGAATTTGACTGTGCGCCGGAACGCGAGGCCGAACTCGTCAACTCCATCGGAACAGGCGTATTCCAGGGCGGTTTTGATGCACTCAAGCGCGTGTTCGGAGGCTGACGCCGTGCCGCACATCATCAAGAGCACTATCCTCAATGCGCCGACCGGCGCAGTCTGGAACGTGCTGCGCGATTTCAACGGCCATGACCGCTGGCATCCCGCGGTCGCAACCAGCACGATCGAGCGCGCCCAGGCCGCGGATCGCGTCGGTTGCGTGCGTCGGTTCAAGCTCAAGGATGGCTCCGAGTTGCGCGAACAATTGCTCGCGCTCTCCGACCTTGAACAAACCTTCAGCTACTGCCTGCTTGATACGCCGATTGCGATGTTCAACTACGTCGCACATGTCCGCTTGCTGCCGGTCACCGACGGTGACCGGACGTTCTGGCATTGGGAGTCGCGTTTCACCACGCGGCCCGCTGAAGCCGCCGAGATCACTGAAATGGTCGGTGAGCAGATCTACCAAGCCGGGTTCGACGCAATCCGAAGACATCTCGGGGAGGCAGCATGACGATGGAGGCACATCCATGCCTGTCACCGTGAAGACCTTTGCGACATCTGGGGAAGCCGCGGCGGCGCTGTCGTCGGAGCGCGACGCGCGCTATCTGGGCGGCGGCACGCTGGTGATGCGCGCGCTCAACGAGGGCGATGTCTCGGTTTCGACGATCGTGCGGGCAACCGACCGCACCCTGACGCACCTCGACATCGCCGGCCCCCGGATCACGATCGGCGCCGGCGTCACCTTCGCGCGCGTCCTCGCCGAGCACGAGCTCGCGTTTCTCCACCCCGTTGCCGGATCGATCGGGGGCCCGGCCGTGCGCAACATGGGCACGATCGGCGGCAACCTGTTCGCGCCAAATCCATTCGGCGATTTCACCGTTGCCCTGCTCGCGCTCGATGCAACGGTTGCGGTGCAGAGCGGCTATGGTGCGCGGGACGTGCCGATCGAGGAGTTCCTTGCCGGGCGGGGTCGACTGCAGGGCGCGCTCGTACTCTCGGTCTCCCTGCGGCGCCCGTCCTACGCTGAGGCGTTCCGTTATCGCAAGATTGCGCGCATCAGGCCGAAGGGCGGCTCGGTGGTGACGCTCGCCGTGCATCTTCCGATCAGCGGCGGCCGCACCGTTGGCGCGCGCATCGCGCTCGGCGCGATGGCCGCGACGCCTGTGCGCGCCAAGGCGGCCGAGCGTGCGATCGAAGGGAGCGCGGTCGATGCCGCGAGCGTTGCCGCCGCGGTCGCAGCTGTGACCGAAGGAACTTCGCCGGTCGACGATTCGCTCGCTAGTGCCTGGTACCGGCGCGAGGTGGTCGGCGTCCATCTGCGCCGCCTGCTCAGCGGCCAGCAATAGCAAAACGCAAGGACAAATCGATGGCCAAGACCGCCCTGCAATTTCGTCACAACGGCCACGACGTCGCCGTCTTCGTCGATGGTGGGGCAAATCTGCTGGCCACCTTGCGCGAACAGGTCGGCGACATGACCCCCAAATTCGGTTGCGGCCAGGGCGGATGCGGCGCCTGCACGGTGCTGATCGACGGCGATGCGCACCTTGCATGCCTGACGCTGGCCGAGACCGTTGAAGGCCGATCGGTGCAAACGCTCGATGGTCTTAAGGATGGACCTCAACTTCATCCGCTGCAGCGCGCCTTCATGGAGCATTTTGCGGCGCAGTGCGGCTATTGCACGCCGGGCATGCTGATGGCGGCAAAGGCCTTGCTGGACCATAACCCCTCTCCCACCCGCGAGGAGGTCGTCAATGCGATCGCGGGCAATATCTGCCGCTGCACCGGATACGAACCCATCATCAACGCCGTGCTCGCCGCCGCCTCAGGCGGACGCGCGCGTGCCTGAGGAACTGCTATGCTGGAACTGCGCAAGGACATATTCGCCGACGAGCGTGACGACAATCTCAAGGAGATCGGCAAGGGCACCCAGCGCCAAGACATGCTCGGTCATGTCACCGGCACCTCGACCTATTTCAACGACCACAAACTGCAGGGCATGCTGCATCTGAAGATCCTGCGCAGCCCGCATGCGCACGCCCGCATACGCCGCATCGACACCGTCGAGGCCGAGCGTTACCCCGGAGTCCGCCGCATCATCCGCGGCGCCGACGTGCCGCGTAACCTCAATACCCTGCTCAGCCTGATCAATTTCGGCAAGGACGACGAGCCGACGCTCGCGGTCGACAAGGTGCGCTACAAGGGCGAGCCGGTGGTGGCCATTGTCGCCGACAGCGAGCGCGAGGCCTCCGAGGCCATCGCAAAGCTGCGCGTCGACTATGAGCCGCTGCCCGCGGTGTTCGACGTGGAGGAAGCACTGAAGGCCGGCGCGCCGGTCGTCAACGAAACCTATCCGAAGAACACGTTCACCTATCACGACATCTATGACCATCAAAAACTGCGGTTCGGCGACGCCGAGCGAGGTTTCGCGAGTGCCGACCACGTGCTCGAACAGCGCTATCAGATGTCGCCGATCGAGCACGCGCCGATCGAAACCAACGGCTCGATCGCAGCCCCCGACACCAACGGACGTTATGTGGTTTACACCTCGACGCAGGCGTTGTTCTTCTCGCTCGATACCTGCGCAAAAATCCTAGATGTTCCTTCCAACACCCTTCATTTCATCGGCGGCACCGTGGGTGGCGGATTCGGAGGCAAGGTCGACACCGTGACCGAGCCGCTTGCAGTGCTGGGCGCGATGCTGACCGGCCGCCCGGTGCGCTACATCTTCGGCCGCGAGGAGGAGATGCAATATGGCCCGCCGCGCGGCGCGGAGCGCATCTACCTGAAGGACGGGGTAATGCGCGACGGCCGCATCGTCGCGCGGAAGATACGGGCCTATTTCGACAGCGGCGCCTACACCCGCTTGTCGAGTTATGCGGTGGTCAAATGCGTGGCGCATCTGCCCGGGCCCTATACGATCCCCAACGTTCACGGCGACGTCTATTGCGTCTTCACCAATCGTACGCCGGCGACCGCAATGCGCGGCTTCGGCGTTACCGCGATGGATTTCGCCATTGAATGCCAGATGGACAAGCTCGCCTATCTCGTGGGCATGGACCCGATGGAGTTCCGCATCCTTAACGCCTATCGCGACGGCGACATGAAGGCGCATCGCCGCGAAGCCAAGAACACCGCCCTGATCGAATGCGTGCAGGTCGCCGCCGAAAAGGCAAAATGGGCGCTGCGCGAAGAATTCAAGCGAATGTCCTCTCGCAAGGAGGGCGGCGGCGCCCGCGCTGCGGTTCCAGCGACGGCGACCGACCCCTTCGCGCCGGTGCGCCCCGCCGCGCAGCAGCGCACGACGTACGATCGCGCCCCGCAACCGGGAGTCCAACCGCAGCCACCCCATCCGCCGACGCCGCCCCCGGTTTCACCAACCCCCGCGCCGCAGCAGCCGTCGCATGGGGCGATCCGATTTTCCTCCGTGTTTGGCTCGAGGAGGCGCTGATCATGACCCGGCACCGCGGACGCGGCATTGCGTCGATCAACTATCCCATCGGCATGAATCTCGGCGGCGATCCCAGCCAAGCGCTGGTGCATTCCAACCCGAGCGGAAAATTCACAGTGTCGCTCTCCTCGATCGACCTCGGTCAAGGCATGAAGTCGGTGACCCGTCAGATCTGCGCGGAGACGCTCGGCGTGCCGGTCGAGGACGTCTATGTCGATACCGCCGATTCCGACACCGGGCCGCACTGCATGGGCAGTTTCGCCTCGCGTGGCACCCATCGCGTCGGCAACGCGGTGATGGCCGCCGCAAAGGAAGCACGCGGCGTGATGATGGAGGCGGCGGCCGAGGAACTTGAGGTCAATGCGGCTGACCTCGAAACCGACGGGCGCGGCAACATTCACGTCAAGGGCGCGCCGCATCGCTCGATCTCGACAAAGGACGTCGCGATCGCCGCGCAGTTCAAGCAAGGCAAAACCATCTCCGGGCGCGGCATCTTCCTGGTGCCGCTGTCCACCGTCGATCCCGAGACCGGGGAAATGTCGCCGGCGACCTGCTACGCGCACGCTTGCATGGTCGCCGAGGTTGAGGTCGACGACGAGACCGGCGAAGTGGCGATGGTGCGCATGGACAGCGCCTACGAACTCGGGCGCGCGCTCAATCCGCGCCTCGTCGAACAACAACTCGCCGGCGGCGCGTGGATGGGCGCCAGTCACGCGCTCTTTGAGACGACGGAACCCTATTATCCCGACCCGGGCCACGGCCCCCGCGACTTTGTCGAGTATCTGATGCCGGGTCCGGGCGACATCTGTCCTCATGACATCGCGGTGCTGGAGCGCCCGGCGGCGGATGGTCCGTTCGGCGCCAAGGGCCCGGGCGAGATGTGCGCCAATCCCGTGATGCCGGCGGTCGCCAACGCGATATTTAACGCGGTCGGCGTGCGCATCGACGAACTGCCGATCACGCCAGAAAAAGTGCTGCGCGGCATCAAAGCACAAGGCGGCGCACGGCCGCAGGCGCGCCGCTGATGGCAGTTCGAGGCAACATCGGCGGCATCGATAGCCCGGAAGCGCTGGAGAAGGCGCTACGCGCAGCCTATTACCTGGCAGACGATGGCATCGCGACGGCGGCCTATCTGGCGCTCGCGCTGGGCAAGCCGCTGCTGCTCGAAGGGGCCCCCGGGGTCGGCAAGACCGAGGCAGCAAAGGCAATTGCCGCGGTACTTGGCCGCCGGCTCATTCGCCTCCAATGCTACGAGGGCATCGATGCCTCCGCCGCACTCTATGAATGGAACTACCCCAGGCAGATGCTGGCGATCCGCCAGGCCGGCGACGAGACCATCGACATTTACGGTGAGACCTTTCTGATCGAGCGTCCGATGCTGGCGGCGTTGCGCTCGCCGGATTCGACAGTGCTGCTGATCGACGAGATTGATCGCTCGGACCAGGAGTTCGAGGCCTTCCTGCTTGAGTTCCTCTCCGACTTCCAGATTTCGATCCCCGAGCGCGGTACCGTCCGTGCGGCCGAGCGGCCGGTGGTGGTGCTCACCTCCAACCGCACGCGCGATCTACACGAAGCGCTGCGCCGGCGCTGCGTCTATCACTGGATAGATTACCCGACGGCGGAGCGAGAGGCGAGAATCGTCATGATGCGCGCCTCCAGCGTCGCCGAAGCCACAGCGCGCGCGGTCGTCGCCGCCGTCGGCAAGCTGAGACGCGAACCGCTGAGCAAGGCGCCCGGAATCGCCGAGGCCGTCGAGTGGGCGGAGGCGGCGACGTTGCTCAATAAGCAAGGCGCGCGCTGGCCGGACGCGTTCAAGCGTTCAATCGGCGTCGCGCTGAAGGACGAGGAGGACCTCGCCTTCATCTCGCCCCGGCTCGACACGCTGATCGCGGAGGCTGCGGCGTGAGCGAACAGCCTGATCTGCCCCGCGCCGCGCGGGCCTTCGTTTCGTTCGTTGCCCTGTTGCGCGTCAACGGTTTTGCCATTGCGCCCGAGCAGACCACCGCGTTCTTGGAAGGTATCACGCTGCTCGGCCCCCGCACCCCTGAGGACATCCATCAGGCGGGGCTCGCGACACTGGCGCCGCCGCCCGAACGGCGCTCGGTCTACGACATCCTGTTTCGGATCCACTTCCTCGGCGACGAACGGGTTCGCGGCGCCGAGAATGAAGACGAGCAGGTGGTCTGGCTACAGGACGAGGGAGGCGGTGATGAGGAGCCGCCGCTAGCCGACGAAGCCAACGAGTCCGGCGCAATGGCGGTGCGCGCCGAAGCACTGGTCGAGCGCCGCTTCGGCCAAGGCGGCCCGAACGACGCGCTGCGCCGCCTCGCACGCGAAGCCGCGACCCGCCTGCCGCGCAGGCGCGGGCATCGACGCATGCGCGCACGGCGAGGGCCGTGGGCCGATCTTCGACGAACCCTGCGCGAATCCGTGCGCAACGACGGCGAAGTGATGCGGCTCGGGCGGCTGAAGCGGAGTGCGCGGCCGCGCAAGATGCTGCTGCTGATCGACGTCTCGGGCTCGATGAAGGCGTGTTCGGAGGACAATCTCCGCCTCGCGCATACACTGGTGCATGCGACGCCGAATATCGAGGTATTCACCTTCGGCACCCGCCTGACGCGGGTGACGCGGGCGCTGCGGCTCAAGCGCCGCGAGCAGGCGCTCGCGGCTGCCGCGCATCTGGTGAGCGACTGGGATGGCGGCACGCGCATTGGCGACGCGCTGCAGGCCTTTCTTGCCGTTCCGCGCTTCGGCGGCTACGCGCGCGGCGCCGCGGTCATCATCCTGTCCGATGGGCTGGAGCGCGGCGATCTCTCGGCCTTGCGCGACGCGATCGCCAACCTTTCGCGGCGCGCCTGGCGCCTGAGCTGGCTGACGCCGCTCGCAGCTGGCTCGGGTTTCGTGCCGCAAACCGAGGCGTTGATCGCCATTCGCCGTTTCGTCGACGACATGGTCGACGGGGGATCAAGCGCCGCGGTGGTCGCGCATGTCCTATCGCTTCGACAACGGAGAGCCGCGTGACAGGCATCGTCGACGCGCATCATCACATTTGGCGACAAGCCGATCTTCCCTGGCTGGTCGGGCCGATGCGGCCGCGCATCTTCGGTCCCTACGAGCCGATTCGCCGCGACTATCCGATCCGCGAATACCTCGACGACATCGCCGGCAATGGTGTCGTCAAGTCGGTCTATGTGCAGACCAACTGGGCGAAGGAGAGTTTCGAGGACGAGACGGCCTGGGTGCAACGCACCGCCGAGGAAACCGGCTGGCCGCACGCGATCGTCGCTTACGCGGATTTCGCCGCGGACGACGTGCGCCCGCAGCTCGACCGGCTCAAGCGATATCCGCTGGTGCGCGGCGTGCGCATGCAGTTGCACTGGCATGAGAACCCGCTCTACCGCTTCGCCGTGCGGGCCGACCTCTGCGCGGACCCGACGGTCCGGCGTAACATCGCACGGCTGGCCGACTATGGTTGGAGCTTTGATCTGCAGGTGTTTGCACGGCAGATGCAGGTCGCGGCCGGCATTGCAGAAGCCTGTCCGAACGTCACGTTCGTGCTGCAGCATGCCGGAATGCTGGAAGACCTGTCTCCCGCGGGCCGCTCGGAATGGCGCGCCGGCATGGTGCGGCTGGCGGCATGTCCGAACGTCGTTTGCAAGCTCTCGGGACTGGGCACGTTCATTCATCGCAACGACCCTGCGCATATCGCTGCTATCGCTGCCGAAACCGTGGCGATCTTCGGAAGCGATCGCTGCCTGTTCGGTTCGAATTTTCCCATTGAGAAGCTGTGGACTAACTATCGCGATCTCGTCCAAGCCTATCTCAACGCCGCAAAATCAAATCCGCGTCATCGCGACGCGATCCTCAGCGACACGGCAATGCGGGTCTATCGCCTCGCGCCCTAGCCCTGGGGCGCACGAAAAACCAACGAAGGAATGGGAGGCAAACATGGCGCTGGAAATCAAGATCCTCGACTACGGGGACATCGAGTTGGAATCGAGCTTCCTCGTGCTCGGTCGCGACTGCGGACGCACGCGCCGCGTGCTGACACTTGGCTTTCTCATCGTCGGGGGCCCCTACCCGATCGTCGTCGACACCGGCTACCGATCCAATCAGATCATGGAGACGCTCGGCATGCGCGGCCTGCAATTTCATGAGAACATGATCGAGAACCAACTCGCACGTCACGGCGTGCGCAAGGGTGACGTCCGCTTCGTTTGCCACACCCATCTGCACATCGACCACGCCGGCAAAGACGACCTGTTTCCGATGAACACGACGGTTGTCCTTAACCGCAAGGAACTGGAATATTCCGTCTCGGGCTTGATGCACCCGCAATACCCGGCGCCGGACATCAAGCATCTGATCGATCGGCTGCATACCAAAAGCGCGCTACGCTTCCTGGATCTCGAGGTCACCGGCCCGGTCGAGCTGATGCCCGGCGTCTATTGCGAGGCGGCCAACGCCCACACCGAGGGGTCGATGAATGTGCACGTTCACACCGCCGAAGGTATAGCGACGATCTGCGGCGACGTGCTGTACGACATCAACGATCAGCTGGTCGATCCCTTCCGTGAGATCCACGACGCCGAACCGCGCACCACAGGCAATCACGGCACTTCGAAGCGGGCGGAAAAAGCTTCAATCAAGAAGCTCGTCAGCAGCTCGCGCTTTCTGCTACCGGTGCACGACCGGCCGTGCAAGATCGAGGGCGGCAATGTCGTCGGGCGGCTGCAGGACCAGGTGCCGGGCCCGATTGTCCAGACGCTGCCCAAGCGCAACTGGTTCCCAGCCTAAGCTGAGCGAAGGGACCGCCCATGACCCACGCCACGCTGCGCTCCGAGTTCGAAGACCTGATCGACCCCTATGCGCCCGTCGGCCAGCTCGGTACAGGCTTCACCTTCACCGAGGGGCCGATCTGGCATCCGGCAGGGCACTATCTCCTATTCTCGGATATGCCAGCCGACGTTCGCCGCCGCTGGGATGCCACTCGCGATGTCGTCGAGGTCAAGCGTCCTTCGAACAAATGCAATGGCATGACCTATGACGCCGAACTAAACCTGATCGTCTGCGAGCACACGACGTCTTCGCTGATCCGCGAGCGCCCCGACGGCCGTCGCGAAGTCATCGCCTCACACTTCGAGCAACAGGAACTCAACAGCCCCAACGACGTCTGCGTGCATTCGAGCGGCGCGATCTATTTCTCCGATCCCTGGTACGGCCGCATGCCGGTCTACGGCGTCGAGCGACCGCGCCAGCTCGGCTTCCAAGGCGTCTATCGCGTGCCTTCTGGCGGCGGCGCGCCACAGCTTTTGGTCGACCGCTACCTGTTCGAGCAGCCGAACGGCCTCTGTTTCTCGCCGGACGAAAGGCGGCTTTACGTCAACGATACTGTGCAGGCGCTGATCCGCGTCTTCGACGTCGCACCCGACGGTTCGCTTGCCAACGCCAAGGTATTCGCCAGCGGCATCCGCTCGGAACTCGAGCCCGGCGTGCCCGATGGCATGAAGTGCGATCAACGCGGCAATATCTGGGTGACGGCGCCGGGCGGCGTGTGGGTATATGCGGCGAATGGCGTTCTCCTGGGCAAGGTTCGCGTACCCGAACTGGTCGCCAATTTCACATGGGGCGGTGCTGACTTCCGCACGCTGTTCATGACCGCGACCCACTCGGTTTACACGGTCACAACCAAGGTCGGGCCGCGCAGCGAGCCTTACATGACCGCCGCGGGAGGCCCAGCCGCGACAGCGTCTTCCACGCCCGCGCCGCAGCTCAGGGAAGAGGGCCTGCAGCTCGACCCGAGGCGCTGCGCGCTGATCATCCAGGACCTGCAGAACGACGTCATCATGGAGGGCGGCGCATTCGCCGCGTCGGGGGCGCCGGCGCACGCGCGCGCGCAGCGCGTCGTCGACAATGTGCGCCGGCTTGCGGAAGCGGCGCGCGCGCGAGGCGTCGTCGTGATCCACGTCTGGTTCATCGTCGAACCCGGCGCGCCGGGCCTGACGTTGAACGCGCCGCTGTTCGAGGGCCTCGTCGATTCCAAGGCGCTGGTACGCGGCTCCTGGGGCGCCGCGCCGGTGGCGGGGCTCGAGCCTCGTCCGGGCGACTTCATCGTCGAGAAGATGCGCATGAGCGCGTGGGAAGGCAGCCGGCTGGAAACTATACTGAAGGCGACTGGCCGCGACATGCTGATCGATACCGGCGCTTGGACCAATATGTCGATCGAACACACCGCGCGCACCGGCGCCGACAAGGGCTATTTCATGATCGTGCCCGAGGATGGCTGTTCGACCATGAACGCTGAGTGGCACAACGCCTCGATCAATTTTGCGATGCAGAACGTCGCCGTCGTCACCAACGTGGACGCGGTGATCAGGGCGATCGGCTGAGTGCCCGCCGCAGCATGAGGAAAGGCTGGAGGTCGTGCCCAAACTGTTCCACCTGCGCTGTTCGCCTCGCGCGGCTTCCGAATCTTCGGCCGGCGCCGAGGCGTTCGTGGTACGATTCCGGCAGGCGCGGCCGAGCTGGGACATCGATGTCATGGACATCTGGCGCGAAACCATGCCCGAGTTCGATGGCGACGCGCTGGAAGCCAAATATGCTCGCCTAGGCGCGCGCCAATTCAGCGACGCCCAGCGTGATGCTTTCGCTGTGCTCGAGCGCATGGCGATACGGTTCGCGCTCGCAGACCGGGTGCTCATATCCACGCCGATGTGGAACTTCGGTATTCCCTACAAGCTGAAGCAATGGTTCGATCTGATCGTGCAGCCGGGGCTCACCTTTCGTTTCGATCCAGCTCAGGGCTACTTTCCGCTGCTGAAGGACAGGCCCACGATCGTGATCCTTGCGAGCGGCAGCGATTATGTCACCGGGATGAATCGAGGACGCATCGACATGGCGACCCCCTATTTACGCGAGGCATTGCGCTTCATCGGTGTCAGCGACGTTCGCTTTGCGCTGATTGGGCCGACGGCCGGCCCCGCCGAGCCGGCGCGGCTGGCCCGCGAAGCTGCGCACCGTCACTTAGTCGAGTTGGCGTCAGGCTTTTGACGATAGCATAGAGGGGCGATGAGTGGCCGTCAGCAAACGCACGTACGACGACGTTGAATTAACTCTCCAGGGGATACCTCCGGCTGAACCGGCAACCGTGATCACGCATACTTTCCACTCAGCTTAGGTTTGCACAAAGAGCGGTGATCAAAATGAAGAAGCGTCCGAACCAATAGCGGCCCCCGGCGGGGTTAATGCCCCCTTTCGGAAAGTGAGGGTCATGGGTTCTACGACGGCAGGAGAAGAAGAACCGGGCCGGGATCGGATGAGCGACAGCGCCGACGATGCAATTGCGGTGGGCCGCGCCGCATCGGCGAGGCTCCGAGATCGCGATAGAGCGACATGGGCGGACTGGCTTGATGTCGCTCGTGCAATTGCCATAGGCCGAACTGCCGCGCTGAAAGTCGCTGGCACGAACTGCCCGGTTGGAACCCGCTACAACACCGCGATGCGCAACTGGAAGCGACCGACGACCGCTTTGCGCCATGAGCAGCCATTCCATAACCGTTCATTCCGCGAATCTAAAAGTCACAATGGACGGTGTTGAATCGCGCCAAAATCCAGCTTATTTGCTTAGGAGCTGTTACCGCTTACGATTCGGACAGCAAAAAACGGCAGTCGATCGGACGGTTCTTTGAACGAACAGGCTAGCATGCAAAAATATGAAGTGCTCGGCGAAAAGGAATGCAAGAAGCGGCGAACAATCGCTGACGCAATCGACGTTCTGCATAAGAATGTCGGGTTCGAAAGCGCCGATCGCGGACAAATTCGAGTCGGCCGAATGCGGCTACCCTCAATGGACGTCGTTGGTCTGACGTGTGTTTCCTTTGAAAGTGCGGTCCGTCAAAAGACGTTCATTGTCTGGCTACCAGCAGCGGTCAAATTCAAGGCTATTTCACAGGGGCGGTCGCTAATCGATGATATCGGCCGGCTCGATGATGCCACTGTAGACGGAGCCGGAAATGTCGAACTGTGCGACGGCACCCTGATTCGCGCGGTCGAGATCATACTCGCCGAGCTTCCCTACAAGCTCACCGCACTGGACCAAGCAATAGTTTCTCTCACGATCTCGCATTTAGGTGCTCAGAATAAGTGCTCATACTCCTCGGGGGGACTATTTTCCGAACATCCGGAGGACGATCCTACAACCGGCTTTATCGATTGCAGTAAACTTGCCGGCCTTCAAATTCCCGAGTTAAAAGTCATCAAAGGATATATTAAGGATCGCGCGCCCAGACTCGACTCATTATCCGAGCAAAAAATCTCCGACACGCTTCGAAAGTTTGGAATGCGCATACCGGTTGCAAGGCCCCGTCGGGGGTAGTCAATTTGGCGTTGCCACATTTCAGGTCCAATTCGCCACAATTCCAGTTGGATCAACATTGGTGCCAATCGGCTAAAATGATGTTGTTAGAGAGCTTCATTATTCGAAATGGAGCTCACCATGCCCCCACACCGCGCCATCATGATGCAGGTCCGCAAATTGCGGCCCAGCAAGCGCAACGCGCGCACCCACCCAAAGAAGCAAATACGTCAAGTCTCCAATAGTATCCTAAAATTCGGCTGGACCTATCCAATCCTGATTGATGAAGACGGCAACATAATTTGTGGCCACGCCAGGCGGGAATCCGCCATCGAATTGGGAATCAAAGAAGTTCCCGTCATCATCCTGTCCGGCCTGAGCGACGCGGAGAAGCGCGCGCTCGCTTTAGCTGACAATAAGATTCCCGCCAATGCTGGCTGGAATCGCGAAATCCTCGCCGCCGAGCTCGGCCAACTCGCCTCGTTACTTCCGGAGTGCAATCTAACCCTTGAAATCACGGGGTTCGAGCCGGCCGAATTCGACGCGCTCGTAGCGGATTTTTCTGATTCTCACCAGGATCCCGCTGACGAGCCCACTCAACTCGCGCTTCTGCCGGTGAGCCGCAAAGCCGACTTCTGGCTGCTTGGTCATCACCGCCTGCTGTGCGGCGACGCTTGCGATGAATCCAATATGCGCGCGCTGATGGGGCGGGACCGCGCCGCTATGGTGTTCGCGGATCCGCCCTACAATGTTCGGGTTTGTCCCATTGTCGGGCGCGGGAAAATCAAACACCGCGAGTTTGCATTCGCGGCCGGAGAAATGTCTCCCGACGAGTTCACGAAATTTCTCGAGAGCAGTTTATCACTAGCCGCCCAATATTCACGAGCCGGCTCTATCCATTACGTCTGTATGGATTGGCGGCATTTGGGCGAGGCCCTGGCTGCAGGCAAGGGGGTCTATAGCGAACTCAAGAACCTCGTTGTTTGGGCCAAGACTAATGCAGGTCAGGGCAGTTTTTATCGATCGCAGCATGAACTGATCCTGGTGTTCAAGAACGGCGACGGTCCGCACCAAAACAACATCGAACTCGGCCGGCATGGACGTTCCCGCTCCAACGTCTGGAGCTACGCCGGTGTCAATTCGTTCCGTGCTGGCCGCCTTGACGAACTGGCAATTCATCCAACTGTAAAGCCGGTTGCTCTCGTCGCGGACGCCATGCGCGACTGCTCGCGTCGTGGCGATATTATTCTCGATCCCTTCATGGGGTCTGGAACGACCATTCTTGCCGCCGAGCGGGTCGGTCGACGCGGTTACGGGCTCGAGATCGATCCGCTCTACGTCGATGCCGCAATTCGGCGCTGGGTGGACTTCACCAAGCGCGACGCAATCCTGAAGGCGACCGGCCAGACCTTCGACGAAGTCACGGCTGCGCGCTCCTCCATCAAACGGGGGAGGAAAAAATGAGAGGACGGACGAAGCCAAAACCCCCGATCAAGAATAGTCACCGGCCCACTGCCGCCGACGACGACGTCGGATACGGAAAGCCTCCCCGCGCCCATCAGTTCAAACCAGGCACAAGCGGCAATCCGAAGGGCCGACCCAAAGGCGCCAAGAGCGAGGCGACCATTCTGCACGAACTGCTTCAGCAAAAGATCGGGCTCAACGACCGCGGTAAGACGCGAAAGATCACCGTCCACGAAGCAATCCTGCGTCGGATCGCCGAGGATTGCCTGAAAGGCAACACCAAGAGTGCGGCCTTCCTCCTCAACCGCCATCACGAAATGACCGTTAACGAACCTGACGTGGCCGGTCTCAGTGAAGAGGGGACAACGGTGCTGGAGACTTATTTGAAGGGCCTGCAGTTGAATCCAAAAAAAGAGGATGATTCGCAATGAAACAAGATGTGAAAAAAACGCAACAAGCGCTCGACTATATCTTGCGCACCAATTTCGAATGCTTTCTGCAAATGTGCTTTTTGTACCTAAATCCCGGCGCGACATACCTTCCGAACTGGCACATTAAGGCGATTGCTTACCAGCTTGACCGGATCCGCCGCGGCGAGATCACCCGCCTGATCATCAACATGCCGCCGCGGTACCTCAAGTCACTTACCGTCACAGTGGCTTTTACGGCATTCCTCTTGGGACATGAGCCATGGCGTAAAATTTTTGCGATCAGCTATGGCGATGACCTTTCCGCCAAGCATGCCAGCGACTTCCGTTCCCTTGTGCACGCTCCCTGGTTCAAACGAGCCTTTCGTAAATTGCAGATATTGCGTAGCGTCGATGGCGAATTAGTCACAACCAAACGCGGTTTTCGCAAGTCGACCTCGGTATCGGGGCCTTTGACTGGCCTCGGCGGGGACCTCTTCATTATCGACGATCCACAGAAACCGGTGGATGCACAATCGGAGCTTCGTCGCAACAGCCTAAACCAATGGGTGTCCAATACACTCATGTCACGGCTCGACAACAAGCAAACCGGCGCGATCATCGTCGTCATGCAACGCGTGCACATGGACGATCTCTCAGGTTTTCTATCGAACTCCCCTGACGATTGGGAAATATTGAGTCTACCTGCTATTGCCGAGGCGGAAGAAAACATACCGATTGGTAACGGTGAAATTTATCACCGGCAGATCGGCGAAGCGCTCCACCCAGAGCTGGAGTCACTTGATACAATACGCAAGCAGCAACACATCATGGGTCCGGACGTGTTCGAGGCCCAGTATCAACAATCGCCCGTTCCCGCCGGCGGCGCCATGATTAAGCGGGTTTGGCTACGGTATTACGACCAACTTCCTGAACGAACTTACGAGGCGAAGGTGATCCAGAGCTGGGACACTGCCGCCAAGGACGGCGCCCAAAATGACTGGTCCGTCTGCACCACCTGGTTGGTCATCGATGAGCACTTCTATCTGCTCGATTTGACCCGGGGCCGCTATGAATATCCGCAGTTGAGAGACACAGCCGTGGCACTAGCGGGGCATTTCAAGCCGGACGAGATTTTGATTGAAGAAGCATCCACGGGTATCGCGCTCGCCCAGGATCTGAAGGAAACCCTCGACTACTACGTCAATCCTATTCCGGTCCACCGGGACAAGATTGGCCGACTCTACATTCAGCAAGCCAAGTTTGCTGACGGTCGCGTTCACTTCCCTAGTGGCGCATCGTTTTTGCCGGAGCTCGAAGCCGAATTGTTAGCGTTCCCACAAGCACGGACCGACGACCAGGTGGATAGCATCAGCCAGGCGCTGGCGTATGAGCCCTCAGGCTACGATACGAGCATGAACTGGGTGTGAGTCGAAAGTAGGACTAGGCGTTCTTGCGGCGGCGGCATAGGGACTTTGCTGGCGGGCGTCAGCACGTTCGTGATCGTAAAAGCGCAATAAGAGCCACAAAATTGCTCCGAATTCGCTCGACTTCCGCACCGCCCGGAGCGTCACTGTCCTCCATCAAAGCTTGCTTTGGCTAAATCCGCTCCCGCCCGGGTGAGGCGGCGCAGATCGCCAAGGCTGCCGCCTGCGCGAATAGGGTTGCGGAGGGTGTTTCCGTTTCGATGGACATCGAGCAATTGGTCTACGAAGCCGGTCGTCTGCATGATGCGGCATCGCTGTTGAACAGGCTGTCGCAAGAGTAATTCTTGGGCTTCCTCCTGGCCCCGCAAAATCGCGGGGCTTGTGTCAGTGGCAGCACCCGATGCTGTCGTTGACATAAGGGAGAGCCAGATGGCCACCAGGAAACCCAAATCAAAATCCGCAAAGCATATCGCGCGGACATCGCGATCGGCCCGGTCAGCCGAGCGAAGTCTCATCCAGACGAAAGCCGCGACGCCGAAGGGGACGTCAGCCAAATCGGCCGGTGCCTCATCCAAGCAGGGAGCCGTGCTCGAACTGCTTCGCCAGCCCAAGGGCACGACCATCGCCGCAATCATGAAGGCCACAAACTGGCAGCAGCATTCGGTGCGCGGCTTCTTTGCGGGCGTCGTCAAGAAGAAGCTCAAGTTAAACCTTCTCTCCGACAAGGTCGACGGCCAACGGGTCTATCGGATCACCACGACGAGTCGGGTTCGGTGATGTCCGCGCGGCCAAGTCTGGCAAACAAACCGGCCGAAACAGCGGTCGAGGCCGAGTTGGATCGGCTGCCTACGACACCAATCGCAGATCTGCGAAAACGATACCGCGAGGTGTTCCGGGCCGAGCCGCCAAAGGCGTTCGGTCCGGACCTGCTAAGGCGCAGTATCGCGCATCGGATTCAGGAGAAGGCCTATGGCGGCCTCCCTCGCGAGCACCAGCGATTACTCGATCACTTGGTGAAGGCGGCGCAGGCAAAACCGAATGGCCGAATAGAGTTGCCCCGACGGATCAAGCCCGGGTCCGAATTGGTGCGGACTTGGAATCGCCAATCCTACCGGGTCGTGGTGATGGAAAAGGGGTTTGCCTGGGAGGGGCGAACCTATTCCAGCCTTTCCGAAATCGCTTTCGAGATCACCGGCACCAAATGGAATGGTCCCCGGTTCTTTGGGCTACGCTCATCCGCAAGCGGAAAGGATAAGGACCCCAAAGCCGATGACCGCTGAAGACCGAAAAATTCTGCGCTGCGCCATCTACACCCGCAAGTCGACCGAACACGGGTTGGAGCAGGAATTCAACTCGCTGGATGCCCAGCGCGAGGCCTGCGAGGCCTACATCAAAAGTCAGGCCTCGCAGGGTTGGAAGGTCCTACCCCAGCATTATGACGATCCCGCCTACTCCGGCGGCAATCTCGACCGCCCTGCCCTGAAAAAACTTCTCCGCGATATCGAGCTCGGCAAAGTCGATGTTGTGGTGGTCTACAAGATCGACCGCCTCACCCGCTCTCTTGCCGACTTCGCCAAGCTGGTCGAGGCTTTTGACGCCAGATCGATCTCGTTCGTGGCCGTCACCCAGCAGTTCAACACGACCACGTCGATGGGACGGCTGACCCTGAACGTGCTCTTGTCCTTTGCCCAGTTCGAGCGGGAACTGTCCTCCGAGCGGGTGCGGGACAAGATCGCGGCATCCCGGCGCAAAGGCAAATGGACCGGGGGCACCGTTCCGCTCGGCTACGACGGCAAGGACAAGAAACTCGTCGTCAACAACAGCGAGGCTGAGACCGTGCGAGCCATCTTCCGCCTCTACCTGGAACTAAAATCCTTCAGCAAGCTGGTGGCCGAACTTGATCGCAGGGGCATCGTCACCAAGCAGCGCAACACCAAGGTGGCCAAATACAACGGGGGCATTCCCTTCACCTACGGTCCGCTCGCCTACTTTCTCAAGAACCGCATCTATCTCGGCGAAGTCCATCATGGCGGCAAATGGTTCAAGGGTGAGCACGAAGCCATCATTGATCGCGCGACCTTTGAAGAGGTTCAAGGGCTCCTCAAATCCAACTCGCAGGGCCGCAAGGTCAAACGATCTGATAGCGGGGCCCTGCTCCAGGGCAAGCTGTTCGATGACAAGGGCAGCCGCATGAGCCCAAGCTTTTCCAGCAAGAACGGAGTCCGGTATCGCTTCTATATCAGCTCTGCGCTTTTGCGGGGAAGGAAAGGAGCAGCAGGATCGGTGGCTCGCGTCGCCGCCGAGGCAATCGAGCAAACGATAGTCAAAGCCTTGCGTGCTCAAAATGTTGACCGAGCGGTTGACGATTCCGAACTCCTGGATCGCCACCTCTTGCGCGCACAGATAGGTAAGAGCGATATCGAACTG
>Ga0210401_10000679_pt1 | contig 41347 bp, 38 predicted proteins | sample IncBWH32MmetaG_FD_150866 | JGI IMG/M metagenome (GOLD analysis project Ga0210401, IMG submission 150866) | Forest soil microbial communities from Barre Woods Harvard Forest LTER site, Petersham, Massachusetts, United States - Inc-BW-H-32-M | ecosystem: Environmental > Terrestrial > Soil >... | reverse complement strand
GGCTTTGCCGAAGCCTTCGCGAAATGGCCGACCGGCAGCTACCTGTTGTGGTATCCGGTCAAAAGCCGGCGCGCCACCGACGACCTGGCGCGGCAGGTCGCGCAGGCGATAGCGGGCGGCAGGCCGCCGGGGACCTGCCTGCGTCTGGAGTTCAGCGTCGCACCACGGGCCGCCGAAGCCGGCCTGATCTCAGCGGGTCTGTTGATCGTCAATCCGCCGTGGACGCTGATGGGCGAACTCAAGGCGATCCTTCCCGAACTCGAAAAGCCGCTCGGCCAGGGCGGCGCCGGCCGGTTCAGGCTGGAGACGCCCAAACCTTAGACAGGTTCGAAGCCGGCGCATTGAAAAGTCCAATAGGCAATGTGCCGGGAACCGTATTATGCTTGGCCCATTGGGATCGGCTTTACGTTCCGCTTCCGCAAATGGTAGCGGCGGAGTGACAAGGCCACATTTATTTTTTTAGGCGGATCGTCGCTACCACCAGATCCGCCCGGATGGCCGAGTTTTCCGGCAGCGAAAGTCCGGTCGGCCGCTACGCGAGTCGCGTAGCGGCGGAGCAATGCGGGGTAGGAGTTTCCCGATGGCCATGACTGGAACGGTCAAGTTCTTCAACGGAGAACGCGGCTATGGCTTCATCAAGCCCGATGACGGCGGCCGCGATGTTTTCGTCCACATCACCGCTGTCGAGCGGGCCGGGTTGAAGGATCTGACCGAAGGACAGCGTATTACATTCGAGGTCGAGCCGGACAAAAAGGGCAAGGGGCCCAAGGCGGTCAACCTCGTGATTTCATCCTGAGCGGAAGACTTTAAAAAAATCCCGGCCGGGATGCGGCCGGGAGTTTGTGTCCGGAATTTTCTTGTTCTCAGAAGTGATAGTTCACACCGGCGCGAAGCAGCCCGAACCGGTAGCCGTTTTGGACGCCGGTGATCAGGAAATTGCTGTCGTTGAGATCGACGTAGAGATATTCAAGCTTCGCGCTCCAGTTGGGCGCAAAGGCGAATTCGGCGCCGAGCCCCGCGGTCCAGCCCGCATTGGTATGGGTCTCCGTAAAGCCGAATGTCTGGCCGCTCAGTTCGCCGAACGCGAGACCGGCGGTGCCATAGAACAGGATGTTGTTGAGCGCGTAGCCGGCGCGGCCGCGCAGCGTGCCGAACCAGGGGTTGGAGAATTTCCACGGCGCAAACGTATCCGAAGCGCCGGTGGCCTGGATGTCGCCTTCGACGCCGAAGACCCAAGGACCGGTTTGCCAGTTGTAGCCGGCCTGCGCGCCGCCGACGAAGCCCGATGGCCTGGTCAGATTGTTGTCGACCGACCCCCAGGCCCAGCCGATATTGCCGCCGAGATAGGGTCCGGCCCAGCTATACATGTTGAGGGGCTGGTTGACGGTGTAGGGAGCGCGCGATCCATAAGGCAGATCGGCCGCCTGCGCGGAAGCCGTCCAACAAGCGGCGATCAACGCCGCCGCGCCAAAGGCGATCCTGCTCATCACTCAACTCTCCCCAACACAACTGCCGCGATTCCTTCGCCTCACCCGCTACGGGGGCGTGTCGTGGTGACCACCGGCATGGTTACGGAATGCCACTCTTTACCGATAAGATTTATCGAGACTTTTAAGTTAAAGGCTTGTTAAGGCCTGCCGACGGCCGCTTCTTAGTCTTAAGAAAACGTTAAAGACGCGCGCGGCGCCGGCGCGAAACTCGCCGGGCAAGGTTCGGCCGGGATTGCACGCAATCATTCCGGGGCGATGCCAACGGGTCCGCGCAAAGCGCGGCCCGATGACAAGCTCCGCATCGAACTACGATGTGCGGTTGCACATGGGAGAATCTTGAGATTCCGGGTTCGCTCTTGCGAGCGCCCCGGAATGACGAAGGCCTTTGCCGGAGGCGCGCACCGAAAAATATCCGGCGCGGCAGAGGCCCTCTTTGCCGCCGTGGCGCTGGCGATGCGCGGTGGCGGCGCTTAAATTCAATGACCATGGCGCACGATTCTACCGATCAGGCAAAGGCATCCGGCCGGCGCAAGGCGGCGGCCGGTTCCCAACCGGCTGGCCCGCAACCGGACTTGCCGCCGCAAGAATCGCCTCAAGACCCGCTCCAAGACCGGCCGCAAGATCTGGCCGCGGGCGATATCGACCCCGCCACCGTCAATGCCGAGGAGGAGGACGAGGCGCGGCTGCCGGAGATGGCCGAGGAAGGCAGCGAGGCGATCGCCGAAGGCCCGCTCGCGGTCGGCCATGCTGCGATCGAAAACGCGGTGCGGCTGGCGCCGACTTCGCCCGGCGTCTATCGCATGCTGAACGCGGCCAGCGACGTGCTCTATGTCGGCAAGGCTAAGAACGTCCGCAAGCGGCTTTCCTCCTATGCCAGGGTGAGCGCGCCCCAGCCGGCGCGCATCCTGCGCATGATCGCAGCGACCCAATCGGTCGAGATCATCTCGACCTCCACCGAGACCGAGGCGCTGCTGCTCGAGGCCAACCTGATCAAGCAGTTGCGCCCGCGCTTCAATGTGCAATTGCGCGACGACAAGTCGTTTCCCTATATCCTGATCACGGGCGATCATTGGGCGCCGCAGATCCTCAAGCACCGCGGCGCGCAAACCCGCCCCGGCCAGTATTTCGGCCCGTTCGCGTCCGCCGGCGCGGTCAATCGCACCATCACCGCGCTTCAGCGCGCCTTCCTGGTGCGCTCCTGCACGGATTCATTTTTCGAAAGCCGGACGCGGCCGTGCCTGCTGTTCCAGATCCGCCGCTGTTCCGGACCGTGCACCCGTGAGATCGACTTTCCCGGCTACACCGAGCTCGTGCGCGAAGCCAAGGATTTCCTGTCGGGCCGCAGCCGGGCCGTGAAGCAGGAACTCGCGGCCGAGATGGAGAAGGCTTCCACCGAACTCGAATTCGAAACCGCAGCGCTCTACCGCGACCGTCTTGCCGCGCTGTCGGCGATCCAGTCGCAACAGGGCATCAATCCGCGCACGGTCGAGGAGGCCGACGTGTTCGCCATCCACCAGGAGGGCGGATATTCCTGCGTCGAGGTCTTCTTCTTCCGCACCGGACAGAACTGGGGCAACCGCGCCTATTTTCCGCGCGCGGAGAAATCCTTCACGCCCGAGGAGGTGCTGGGCTCGTTCCTTGCGCAGTTCTACGACGACAAGCCGCCGCCAAAGCTCGTCCTTCTGTCCCACGCGATCGAGGAATCCGAGTTGATGGCGAATGCGCTGTCGATCAAGGCGGGCTTCAAGGTCGAGGTCACAACGCCCCGGCGCGGCGAGAAAAAGGAACTGATCGCCCATGCGCTGACCAATGCGCGCGAGGCGCTGGGACGCAAGCTCGCCGACACCGCAACCCAGGGCCGCCTCTTGGCCGGGCTCGTCACCACGCTCGCCTTGCCGCATCCACCGAGGCGCATCGAGGTCTACGACAACAGCCACATCCAGGGCACCAACGCGGTCGGCGCCATGATCGTGGCGGGACCGGACGGCTTCATCAAGAACCAGTACCGCAAATTCAACATCCGCTCCGAAGGCCTGACGCCGGGCGACGACTACGCGATGATGCGCGAGGTCCTGCAACGGCGCTTCAAGCGGCTTTTGACCCCTCCACCCGAGAGCGAGGCGGCCAAACCGCGGCCCGACGACGACGGCGTACCGCAATGGCCTGACCTCGTCATTATCGACGGCGGCCGCGGCCAACTCAACGCGGCGCGGGAGATTTTCGAGGGGCTCGGGTTGAACGAGGTCACGCTGCTGGCGGTAGCAAAAGGGCCGGATCGCGATGCCGGCCGCGAAACCCTGTTCATGCCCGGCCGCGAAGCCATCAAGCTCGAACCGCGCGACCCCGTGCTCTACTTCATCCAGCGGCTGCGCGACGAGGCGCACCGCTTCGTCATCGGCTCCCACCGCAAATTGCGCAAAAAGGACATTCGAGAAGCCGGGTTGCAGGAAATCCCCGGCATCGGTCCCTCACGCAAACGTGCCTTGCTGCTGCATTTCGGAACCCTGAAGGAGATCGAGCGGGCCTCAATCGCCGATCTCGGCAAGGTTCCGGGCGTCAGCGCCGAGAGCGCGCGCAAGATTTTCGAGTTTTTCCACGCCCAGCCGGGGTAAAGCAGGCTCAGCCTGACGGAGGATGGGGTTTTGAGTCATCCGGGCGTCGTCACCAACAGGTCTTGTAGGGCGCCCGGTTGACCTGCAAGCTTCAGCGGTATTGGTAAGACGGATGAACATCGCAACGACCAGGGGGGTGGCGAAAAGCTCGCTGTCGCTACCCAATATTCTGACCTATGCGAGGATAGCGGCTATCCCGGTGGTGGTCGGCTGCATCTATGTGCAGGCCATCCTGGACGGGCCGCTTTGGCTTCGGTGGGTGGCGTTGGCCGTATTCATCGCGGCCGGCGTGACCGATTTCCTCGACGGCTACTACGCGCGAATCTGGGATCAGCAGTCGGCGTTCGGCCGAATGCTCGATCCGATCGCCGACAAGCTTTTGGTGGCCTCCTGCCTGTTGATGCTGGCCGCCGACGGCATCATCCACGGCTGGACGCTGTGGGCCGCGATCGTGATCCTGTGCCGTGAAATCCTGGTGTCGGGCCTGCGCGAATACCTCGCCGCACTCCGCGTCAGCGTGCCCGTCACCAAGCTCGCCAAATGGAAGACCACGATTCAGCTGGTGGCAATCGGATTCCTGCTGGCGGGCGAAGCCGGCGATCAGGTGATCCCGTTCACCACCCAGATCGGCCTGTCGCTGTTGTGGATCTCGGCGATCTTCACGATCTATACCGGCTGGGACTATTTCCGTGCCGGCATTCACCACCTCATCAAGGAGGATGAGGGATGAAGCTCAAATATTTCGCCTGGGTGCGCGAGCGGATCGGGAAATCCGAGGAAACGATCGAGCCGCCGCCGACCGTTCGAACCGTCGAAGAGCTGATAGTGTGGCTTGCCAAACGCGGCGAGACTTACGCCCATGCCTTCGAGACGCCAAAGGTGATCCGAGCCGCGATCGACCACACCCATGTCAAACCGGACGCTGCGATTTCGGGCGCCCGCGAGATTGCCTTTTTCCCGCCGATGACCGGCGGATGATCGATGCAAGGCGCTAGCGATGCTCTCATGACCGCCAATGTGACCATCCGCATCCAGGAAGCCGATTTCGATATCGCGCGCGAGATATCGGCGCTGACCAAAGGGCGCACCGATATCGGCGCGGTCGTGAGCTTCAGCGGGATTTGCCGGGGCAGCGAAGACGGCGAGACCATCGCGGCACTGACGCTCGAGCACTATCCCGGCATGGCGGAAGCCGAAATCGCCCGCCACGTCGACACCGCGATGTCGCGCTGGCCGCTTAGCGGCGTGAGCGTCGTTCACCGTGTCGGCCGCATCGTTCCGGGCGAAAATATCGTGCTGGTCTTGACGGCGTCGGAGCATCGGCAGGCGGCGTTCCAGGCCGCGGAATTCCTGATGGATTATCTGAAAGCCAACGCGCCGTTCTGGAAGCGCGAGGAAAATGCCGGCGGGACCAACTGGGTCGAAGCGCGCCATCATGACGACGATGCCGCGGCGCGCTGGACCAAATCCTGATGGCCAGGCGCGTCAAAGCTGCCAAGTCTACCGCGTCGCAGCTTTCCAAAGTGAAATCCGGCGAGCTGGTAACGCTGCTCGACTTCGTGCGCTATGCGGTGAGCCGCTTTGTCGAGGCAAAACTGACCTTCGCCCATGGCACGACCGATCCGCTTGCCGAGGCGGCATTCCTGGTGTGCGAAACGCTGCACCTTCATCCCGACCAGTTTGAAAGTTTTGCGACCGCGCGGGTCACCGCGCGCGAGGCCCGGTCGATCCTCGACGTCATCGCAAGCCGCGTCAGCACGGGAAAACCCGCCGCCTATCTCGTCAACAAGATCTACATGCGCGGCCTGCCCTTCTATGTCGACGAGCGCGTGATCGTGCCGCGTTCCTTCATCGGTGAGCTTCTTGATTCGCATTTCAGCGGCCGCGATGACGGGACCGGCGCGCTGATCGAAGACGCAAGCGCGGTGGAAAGCGTGCTCGACCTCTGCACCGGTTCCGCCTGCCTTGCCATTCTTGCCAGCCGGAACTTTCCGAACGCGCGGGTAGACGCGGTCGATATCTCCAGGGATGCGCTCGAGGTCGCGGCCCGCAATGTCGCCGACTACGGTCTTCGAGACCGGGTGATGCTGCACCGCGGCGACCTGTTTGGGCCGATCGGCGAGAAGCGCTACGACCTGATCATCTCCAACCCGCCCTATGTCGATGCGGAAGGCATGGCCGGCCTGCCGCGCGAGTGCCGTGCCGAGCCGAAACTCGCTTTCGACGGCGGCGCCGATGGGCTCGACATCGTCCGCCGCATTCTGGGCGGGGCCAAGCGGCATCTGACCGCGGAAGGCGGGCTGGTGTGCGAGATCGGCCGCTGCCGGGGAGCGCTGGAAGCGGCCTATCCGCAGAGCGATTTTCTCTGGCTCGAAACCGAGGATTCGCAAGGCGAAGTATTCTGGATCGGCGCCGCCGATCTTTGACTTATCCTCGGATCATCAACGCATATCTGTCAGCTACCGGAACTGCGGCGCTATCCGCATAATCGTGCTAACAACTCCCGACACCAACCGAAATGGAAGTCCTCCGGGGCTATGTGAGTTATGGCCGGCCCGACCGATCCGGAAGAGTTTCTGAAGGCCGAAAATGTCGGCCTGCGCTTGCTGCTCGAGCAGGCGGGTATCGATGCCAAGGCCTTGCTTACGCAAGCCGGGATCGACGCTGCGCAGCGCGAGACGGCTGACACGCTACAAAAACTCATTCTGGAAGAGCTGCACCACCGCATCAAAAATACCCTGGCGACGGTCAGCGCCATCGCCTCGCAGAGCCTGCGCACCGCAACCAGCGTCGAGCAAGGCCGGCAGGCCATCGAAAGCCGGCTGCTGGCGCTGGGCCGAGCCCATGACCTGTTGCTGCAGGCGCAATGGTCGAGTGCGGGTCTCGCGCAAATCGTGCGCGGTGCAACTGAGCCTTTTGCCGGCCCAGGCGAGGCAAGGCTGTCGATCCAGGGTCCCGACCTCAAGATCACCTCCGGAGCGGTCATCGCCTTGTCGCTGACGCTCAACGAACTCTGCACCAACGCAACGAAATTCGGCGCGCTGTCGATGCCCGCGGGACGCATTGAAATCGCCTGGACCGTCGACGAGAAGAATCAGCGACTGCATTTGATATGGGCTGAAAAAGGCGGACCCCCGGTCCATGCCCCTACGCGGCAAAGTTTTGGGACCAGGCTGATCGAGACCCTTGGCAGACAGCTCAATGGAACGGTCGAGTTAACCTACAATCCCCAAGGGTTCGTCTACGCGCTGAACGTGCCCCTCGGCTCCCTGAAATCGCCGGATTGAGTGGGAACACTCCGGCGCGTGGCATTCCAGTCGCGAAGCTGCTAGTTTGCCAGACAGAACGCCCCAAAACTTCAAGAGGCCCCCATGCTGGACAAGAGCCCAAGCCGATCCGCCGTCAATGTGCCCAACGACCTTGCGGCGCACTGGATGCCATTTACCGCCAACCGGGCCTTCAAGAAGACACCGCGGCTGCTCGCCGGCGCCAAGGACATGCACTACATCACCGTCGACGGCCGCAAGATTATCGATGCCGCCGCCGGCATGTGGTGCACCAATGCCGGCCACGGCCGCGCGTCGATTGCCGAGGCCATCGCCAAGCAGGCCGCGACGATGGACTATGCGCCGCCGTTCCAGTTCGGCATCCCGCAAGCGTTCGAGCTCGCCAGCCGCGTCGCCGGACTTGCACCTGCCGGTCTCGACCACGTGTTCTTCTGCAATTCCGGATCGGAAGCGGTCGACACCGCGCTCAAGATCGCACTGGCCTATCACCAGATTTCCGGCCAGGGCAGCCGTACCCGCCTGATCGGCCGCGAGCGCGGCTATCATGGCGTCGGCTTCGGCGGCACTTCGGTCGGCGGCATCGTCAATAACCGCAAGCTGTTCGGAACGCTGCTCGCCGGCGTCGACCATCTGTCGCATACTTATGACCGCGAGAAGCAGGCCTTCACCAAGGGTGAGCCGGAATACGGCGCGCATTTTGCCGAAGAGCTGGAGCGTCTGGTCAATCTGCACGGTTCAAACACCATCGCGGCCGTGATCGTCGAGCCGATGGCGGGGTCGACCGGCGTGCTTCCGGCGCCCAAGGGCTACCTCAAGCGGCTGCGCGAGATCACCCAGAAGCACGGCATTCTCCTGATTTTCGACGAGGTCATCACCGGTTTCGGCCGGCTTGGATTTGCCTTCGCGGCGGAACGCTACGGCGTGCTGCCGGACATGATCACCTTCGCCAAGGGCGTCACCAATGGCGCCGCCCCGATGGGCGGTGTCGTGGTGCGCGATACCATCCACGACGCCTTCATGAGCGGCCCGGAACATGTGGTCGAGCTAACCCACGGCTATACCTATTCGGCCCATCCCTTGGCCTGCGCCGCGGGCCTTGCCACGCTCGACATCTACCGCGATGAAAAACTGTTCGAGCGCGCCCATGCGCTCGAGCCAAAATTCGCCGACGCCGTGATGTCGCTGAAGAACGAACCCAACGTGGTCGACATCCGCACCATCGGGCTGACCGCCGGCATCGACCTGTCGTCGCGTCCGGACCTGCCCGGCAAGCGGGGCTTCGACGGCCTCAACAGCGCTTTCTTCGACAACGACCTGATGCTGCGCATTGCCGGCGATACCCTGGCGCTGACCCCGCCTCTGGTCGTCAGCGAGGACCAGATCGGCGAGATCGTGGAGAAAGTTGCCAAGGTGATCCGCGCCGTGGCCTGACCGCGCGCGGTTCCCGGTGGAAGATCGAGCAGAAGATTCATCCGCCGAATCAGCAATGGTGATAGGATCGGTGCCGCACAACGCAAAAAGCGGGCACGCTGCCGGGGGACGATTGCGCTAGATGATCCGCATTTCCACGATTTTCATTGCCATTTGCATGGTGCTGGTCGCAGCGTCTCTTGGCTTGGTCCTCTATTCGGTTGCAGGAATCAGCGGAACCGAATCGGCGATCATCGCACTCACCGCGCTTACCTTCCTGATCCTGTACAACGCGGTGTCGATGCGGCTGCGCGACCGCACTGACGTCGGCAGCCAGATTGCGGATTTGTCGCGCGGCACCGCCGATCTGGCGCGTCAGGTCGCCGAATTCGGCCGCCGGCTCGCCACGATCGAAAGTCGGCTAACCTCGGTCAATTCGGCGGGCGCCGATCGTGTCCACGCGGTGGTCGGCGAGATCAACGAGCTCGGCGTACTGGTCAAGCAACTCGCGGTCACCGTCGCCAGCCATGACGACGTGCTGTCCGCGGGCGTGCCCGCGGCCGCACCTGCCGGCAGGGCGGATCGCGAGCCGCTGAGCGAGCCGAAGACGGAAATACCGTCGTTCCTCCCTGAAAGCCCGAAAATGGCGGCGGCCCCGCCTAGCCCCGCAGCCGCCGGCGAAAAGTCCGCGTCCTTCCGCAGCCAAGCGCAAATCCTCGCCGCGCTGCGAGCCGCCATCGAGGCCAATCGGCTCGACATCTACCTGCAGCCGATGGTGACCCTGCCGCAACGCAAGGTGCGCTTCTATGAAGCGGTGCTGCGGATGCGGGACGAGAACGATTCTGTGCTCGCGGCCGACGATTTCATCGGAACTGCGGAAGCCGCCGGGTTGATCGGGCGGATCGATCACATGGTCATGCTCCGCTGCGTCCAGGTGTTGCGCCGCCTGATGGTGCGCAACAAGGAAGTCGGAGTGTTCTGCAACGTCGCCGCGGCAACGCTGGCCAATTCCACCACTTTCGCGCAAATCCTGGATTTCCTCGAAGCCAATCGCGCGCTGGCGCCGTCATTCGTGATCGAATTCAAGCAGGCCACGTTCCGCAATCTCGGCGCGACGGAAACCGAGCATCTGGCGGCGCTGGCGCAACGCGGCTACCGTTTCTCCATCGACCACGTCACCGACTTGCGGATCGAACCGCGCGAATTGGCCGATCGCGGCGTCCGTTTCATCAAGGTGCCGGCCGCGCTGCTGCTCGATCCCCGGCTGTCTTCGACCTCGGACATTCACCCCTCGGACCTCTCCGACTTGCTCGGCCGCTTCGGCATTGACCTGATCGCCGAGCGGATCGAAGGCGAGCGCGCCGTCGTCGATCTGCTCGATTACGATGTGCGGTTCGGTCAGGGCTTTCTGTTTGCGCCTCCGCGGCCGTTGCGGCCCGAGGCGGCGTCCGCCAACGGCGGAGCGCAGGCCAACAAGGCGCAGGAATCCAATGGCGCGTCCAATGGTTCCGGAAAGCCGGCTGCCGTCGATGCGCCGGCGATTGATCCGCCGCGGGCCACCGGCAACGCCGCGCTCGCCCGGCGCGCCGCCGGTCCGGGCTGACCGGCTCCGCCGTGACGACACTGAAATTTGCCGAAAGACTGCGCGACGTCGTCGGCGACGTCGATGTGCTGCTCAGCGATATCTGGGGCGTCGTTCACAACGGCCTTGTTGCCTTTCCCGAAGCCTGCGAAGCCCTGCACAGTTTCCGCGCGAAAGGAGGCGTGGTGATCCTGATCACCAATGCGCCGCGGCCGGCGGATTCGGTGCAGCGGCAGTTGCGCAAGCTCGGGGTCGCGGACGAAACCTATGACGCCATCGTCAGCTCCGGCGATCTCACCCGGCATTTCGTGGCCGATCATCGGAGCGAGAAAATGTTCTGGATCGGACCCGAACGCGACAATTCGATCTATCGCGGTCTCGATCCGGTGCTGGCACCGCTGGAGACGGCCGACTACATCGTCTGCACCGGCCTGTTCGACGATGAAACCGAATCGGCGGAAAATTATCGCGCGATGATGCTGCAGGCGCGCGAGCGCAAGCTGACGCTGGTCTGCGCCAATCCGGACATCGTCGTCGAACGCGGCGACCGCCTGATCTATTGCGCCGGCGCCATCGCCGAACTCTACCGCGAACTCGGCGGCGAAGTGATCTTCTACGGCAAGCCGCACCGGCCGATCTATGAACGCGCCGTTGCACTTGCCGCCGAGCGCAGCGGGAAAAAGGTACCGTTGAACCGCGTTCTGGCGATCGGAGATTCCGTGCGCACGGATCTGGCCGGCGCCCACGGTTTCGGGATCGACTGCCTGTTCGTGACCCGCGGCATTCATGCCGAGGATTTCGAGGGAATCGATCAGCTCGATCCCGCTTCCGTCAAGGAATTGTTCGGCCATCCACCGCGCGCGCTGACGCGGGAACTGAGGTGGTAGGACCTCGCCGCTTACTTTCCTCCTGTCGTCCCGGCCGAGCGAAGCGAGAGCCGGGATCCATGACCACCGGCGCATCGGCATAAGCGGGCTGGAGCCCATCCCGCGTAGCGACCGGGAGTTGTGGTTGCGCTGGGACGACGACGGCGTGAGAGCTTTGAGTTAGGCGGCGACGCCCTACGCGCTCGCCAGATCCGGGAATACCGCCTCGATCTTGGTCTTCAGCGTCGCGGCGTTGAACGGCTTGACGATGTAGTTGTTCACGCCGGCCTTCTTGGCGGCGATCACGTTCTCGGTCTTGGATTCGGCCGTGATCATGATGAACGGGGTGGTGGCGAGGTTGGGGTCGGCCCTGACTTCCCGCAGCAGGTCGTAGCCGGTCATCGGCTCCATGTTCCAGTCGGAGATCACGAGCCCATATTTCTTGCCGCGCATCTTGTTGAGCGCCGCCGATCCGTCGCTGGCGTCGTCGATATTCTCAAAGCCGAGCTGCTTGAGGAGGTTTCTGATGATGCGAATCATGGTGTTGTAGTCGTCCACCACCAGAACCGACATCGACAAATCTACCGCCATCTTCAATCCCCCGAGCAACACACGAACAATGCCGCAAGACCACTTAAAGCGCCTGCAGGGCGAGAGCGCTCCCACAGTCCATCTCAAGCACTACCATCAGCCATTAAACAGCCCGTTAACCGGGTACCGGGCCAAAAGTCCAACCCGCCCTCGATTGGGGGGCTCCGGCTTGACTTCATCCGGCGCCCCAAGCCACCGTCCCGGCCCATGACTAGATTGAAGAATTCCTAAATGGCTCCTGACTTTACCGTGATACGCGATACCACCCCGGCGGCGGCGATCCCCAGCGGCATGGTGGTGGCAATGGGTAATTTCGACGGGGTCCATCTCGGCCACCGCGCCGTTATTGCGGCGGCGCTGCGGATGGGACGGGCGCACGGCAAGCCGGCGCTGGCGGTGACATTCGAACCCCACCCGCGCAGTTTTTTCAGCCCCAACTCTCCACAATTCCGGCTCACCGACGAGGCCGGAAAGCTGCGACTATTGGCAGGGACCGGACTTGCGGGCGCGGTGGTGATGACCTTCGACAAGCGCCGGGCCGGGACCACGGCGCAAGATTTCATTCACCACGATCTGATCGAGCGGCTCGCGATCAGCGGCATTGCGGTCGGCTACGATTTTCATTTCGGCAAGGGCCGGGTCGGCTCGCCAAGTCTTTTGGTCACCGAGGCACCCCGGCTTGGCATCGAGGTCGATGTCCAGGCTCACGTCGACATCGCCGAGCGGCCGGTTTCCTCCAGCGCAATCCGCATGGCGCTCGCGGAAGGGGAGATCGAGGACGCCACCGCAATGCTGGGCGGTCCGTGGTTCGTCACCGGCCAGGTGATCCATGGCGAGAAACGCGGCCGCGACCTCGGCTATCCCACCGCCAATATCCGGCTCGACAAGCATTGCGGCCTCAAGCACGGCATCTATGCGGTGAGGGTCGGCCAGGGCGACGAGCGCTTCGCGGGTGTCGCAAGTTTCGGCCGTCGCCCGACCTTCGACAATGGCGCGCCGCTCCTGGAAATCTTTCTGTTCGATTTTGAAGGCGACCTCTATGGAAAAAGCCTCGATGTCGCCTTCATCGCCTTCATTCGCGATGAATTGAAGTTCGACAGCATCCCGGCGCTGATCCGCCAGATGGATGACGACAGTGCCCGCGCCCGCCGGAAGCTCGCCGCAGCGCCCGAGGCGTTTCCAACGCTCGGCAAGGTTGGCTGAGCGGCCTTCGGCCGTCCCTCGGCAGGGCTTTGCGATTCACGCCTCTGCTGCTATGGAAAGCTCATGTTTGCGCGGCGCACCATCAGCATTAGCGGCCCGGCTTCCGCCTGAGCTTTCGCTCGGCGCAAGACCGGGATGTCTCACCCGCGATCGATCGCGTCTCTGCGCCCTCTAAGCCAAACTGAGCCCTTATGTCCGAAAAGCCGCAAAAGTCCGACGCAACAGACTATTCCAAAACGCTTTTTCTGCCGCAGACGGAATTCCCGATGCGCGCCGGCCTGCCCCAGCGTGAGCCGGAAATCCTCAAATCCTGGAACGGAATCGGCCTCTACGAGCGCTTACGCAAAGCCTCCGCCGGGCGGCCGAAATTCGTGCTGCATGACGGCCCACCCTATGCCAACGGCAATATCCATATTGGCCACGCCCTCAACAAGATCCTCAAGGATGTCGTGACCAAGAGCCAGCAGATGCTGGGCTTCGATTCCAACTACGTGCCGGGCTGGGACTGCCACGGCCTGCCGATCGAATGGAAGATCGAGGAGGAGAACTACCGCTCCAAGGGCAAGGCGAAGCCGGATTTTCGCGATTCCGCCGCGATGGTGGCGTTCCGGAAAGAGTGCCGCGCCTATGCCACGCATTGGCTCGACGTGCAGCGCGAGGAATTCAAGCGGCTCGGCATCATCGGCGACTGGGATCACCCCTACGCCACCATGAGCTATCCCGCCGAAGCGCAGATCGCGCGTGAGCTGATGAAATTCGCCGCCAACGGCACGCTCTACCGCGGCTCCAAGCCCGTGATGTGGAGCGTGGTGGAGAAGACCGCGCTTGCGGAGGCCGAGGTCGAGTACGAGGATTACACCAGCGATACAGTGTGGGTGAAGTTTCCCGTTCGGAAGGCAATGCTTATCGATATTCACCCGCAGGCTTCGGAGGGGGACCTAAAGGGACGCCGCGCGGTTGTCGAAGATCTTAAGTCTAGTTCCGTGGTGATCTGGACGACTACACCTTGGACGATCCCTGGAAACCGCGCGATCAGTTTCGGAGAGCACGTCCCGTACGGCCTATATGAGGTAGTCGATGCTCCAACCGATAATTGGACGAAGGTTGGCGAACGCTATGTTCTCGCCACCAAATTGGCAGATGACGTTTTTAAGCAGGCGCGCGTCACAGGTTTCAAGAAACTTCACGACGTGGAGTTTGAGGGTGGACCAGCCAACATTCGTCTTGAGTGCGATCATCCATTAAAGGGACTCGGCGGCTATAGTTTCGCAGTTCCCCTCCTCGCCGGCGATCATGTCACCGACGACACCGGCACCGGCTTTGTGCACACCGCGCCCGGCCATGGCCGCGAGGACTTCGACGTCTGGACGGCGAATGCGCGCGAGCTGGAGAGCCGCGGCATCTCCACCACCATCCCCTATACCGTCGATGAGAACGGTGCCTTCACCGACCACGCGCCGGGCTTCACGGGAAAACGCGTCATCAACGACAAGGGCGAGAAGGGCGACGCCAACGAGGCGGTGATTAAGGCCCTCATCGACGCCGGTATGCTGCTCGCGCGCGGGCGGCTGAAGCATCAATACCCGCATTCCTGGCGCTCAAAGAAGCCGGTGATCTTCCGCAACACGCCGCAATGGTTCATCGCGATGGATAAGGACATCGCCGACCACGGCAAGGCTAAATCCGGCGACAGCTTGCGCGCCCGCGCGCTGCACGCGATCTCCGTTACCGAGTGGGTACCGCCGTCCGGACAAAATCGCATCAACGGCATGATCGACTCCAAGCCCGACTGGGTGATCTCGCGTCAGCGCGCCTGGGGCGTGCCGATCGCCGTGTTCGTGCGCGAGAAGCCGGACGGCTCGGCTGAAATCCTGCAGGACGCCGATGTGAACAAGCGCATCGCGGATGCGTTCGAAAAGGAAGGCGCCGACGCCTGGTACATGGATGGCGCCCGCGAGCGCTTCCTTGGCTCGCTCGCCAACGAGGAATGGAAGAAGATCGACGACATCTGCGACGTCTGGTTCGATTCCGGCTCGACGCATGCTTTCGTGCTGGAAGATCCCGTACATTTCCCGGGACTGGCCGGCATCAAGCGCAAGGCCGATGGCGGGGCGGATACCGTGATGTATCTGGAGGGTTCGGACCAGCACCGCGGCTGGTTCCAGTCCTCGCTGCTGGAAAGCTGCGGCACCCGCGGCCGCGCGCCGTTCGACGTCGTGCTGACGCATGGCTTCACGCTGGACGAGAACGGCCGCAAGATGTCGAAATCGGTCGGCAACACGGTCGAGCCGCAAAAGGTCATCGCGCAATCGGGCGCCGATATCTTGCGGCTGTGGGTCTGCGCTACGGATTATGCCGACGACCAGCGCATCGGCCCGGAAATCCTCAAAAACACCATCGAGACCTACCGCAAGCTGCGCAACACGATCCGCTGGATGCTCGGCACGCTGCATCATTTCAAGCGGGGCGATGCTGTGGCGTATGCCGACATGCCGGAGCTGGAGCGGTTGATGCTGCATCGGCTTGCCGAACAGGCGGTCATCGTGCGCAAGGCCTATGCCGAGTTCGATTACAAGACGGTGGTGGCGAGTTTGTCGGCGTTCATGAACACCGAATTGTCGGCGTTCTATTTCGATATCCGCAAGGACACACTGTACTGCGAGCCGCCGTCGTCACTGACGCGCAAAGCCGCGCTGACCGCCATCGACATGATCTGCGACGCGATCCTGCGATGGTTCGCGCCGGTCATGAGCTTCACCTGCGAGGAGGCATGGTGGCTCTATAAGCCCGGCGCCGAGCCATCGGTGCATCTGACGCTGTTTCCCGAGGGGCTCGAAACCTTCCGCGACGATGCGCTGGCCTTGAGGTGGGAGACGATCCGCGACGTGCGCCGTGTCGTTACCGGCGCGCTGGAAGTCGAGCGCGCGGCCAAGCGCATCGGCTCCTCGCTCGAAGCCTCTCCGCTGGTCTATGTCTCGGACAAAGCGATCCTGGCGACGCTGTTCGACGTCGACCTCGCCGAAGTCTTCATCACCTCGAACTATGAGGTGCGGGAGGGCGAGGCGCCTGCCGGCGCCTTCCGTCTGGACGGAGTGCCGGGGATCGCCGTCGTGGTCGAAAAGGCGGTTGGCACCAAATGCGCGCGATCCTGGAAAATTCTCCCTACCGTGGGCGAGGATCCCGAATATCCCGATGTGTCGCCGCGCGATGCCAAGGCGCTGCGGGAATGGAAGGCGATGGGGGTTACTATCTGATATCTATCGTCGTCCCTGCCGAACGCAGGGACCCACCACCGGCGTTCGAGACAAAAAGGACAATGACCCAGAATCCTTCAAACAAGAAACGACACGGCGTCGCGCTGAGCGCAATCGCGCTCACGCTGGGGGTCCCTGCTTTCGCGGGGACGACGTCGAGTTTTGTATCGGCCGCTAGATAATGACCGCTCATCTCCGCGTTGGGATCATCGCGGCCGTCGTCGTGCTGGCGCTCGATCAGGCCTCGAAGCTATGGCTGTTGCGGGTGTTCGACATCGGCCATCGCGGCTCGGTCAAGCTCGCGCCGTTCTTCGATCTGGTGCTGGCCTGGAATCCCGGTATCAGCTTCGGCTGGTTTCAGAACGACAGCCCGACCGCTCAGATCGTCCTGATGCTGGTCAAGGCCGTGGCCGTATTAATACTGGCGCTCTGGATGGCACGCTCGCGCACCCTTGTGGCGACGCTTGCGCTCGGCCTGATCATCGGTGGGGCCGTCGGCAATGCCATCGACCGCTTTGCCTACGGCGCCGTGGTCGATTTTGCCCTATTCCACGTCCAGATCGGCGGAAATACATTCAATTGGTACGTGTTTAACCTTGCCGACGTCGCGATTGTTGCCGGAGTTGCGGCCCTGCTGTATGATTCATTCCTAGGGATACCCGCCGCAAAAGCGCCCTGATCCCGGCAGAAACCCTCTGATCTAGAGCTTGCCGGCATGTTAGATTGGGCGCCGAATAGGTGGGGGCCGCGGGAAATTTTGGACAGGAAAGACGCTATGCGCCAGACCGAAGCTAGCGGTTGGATTGTGCGGAATTCGTCGAGGACGATGCGTGCCGTTGGGCTCGCCATCGTCCCGTTCTGCGTTGGTCTTGCGATGACGGCCGCGCCGGCCCGCGCGGGCGATGCCGACGACAGAACCATCTCGGAAAAAATCATGGACGGCTTCTACGGCACGGTCCGCGGCACCAATATGGACAATCGCGGCATCGACTACCGCGAGCGGTCTCCGCTGGTGGTGCCGCCGAAGCTCGATCTGCCGCCGCCGGCCGCATCGACGGAAGATGTCAAGATCGCGAACTGGCCCAAGGATCCGGATGAACGGCAGCGCAAGGCCATCATCGCGGCCAAGAAGAAAAACGCGCCTCCCCCGGCCCGTGTCCAGACGACGGTCGCCGCGGCTCCGGGTGCCGGTGCGCCTCGCCCGATCAACATCGCACCGCCCGTCGAAGAGCCCGTTGCCCCCAGCCCCGACACTATTCGTCCTGCTTACGGGAACGAGCGCAACGGCACCACCCGTACCGATCCCGCTTACGACCAGGCAGGCGACTTGTTCAACGGCGGCGCTGCCAAAGCGTTGTTGCCAGACAGCGTAAGCGATGCCTTCGATGTCAGTAGTTGGTTCGGCAGAAAGAAGGCCGATCCTGCTGCTGTAGCGCAGCCCGGTACTGAGCCGACGCGAGAAGCGCTGACACAGCCGCCTATCGGCTACCAGACGCCGTCGCCGAACTATCCCTATGCCCTCGAATCGAAGGGAATCTTCGGCGGGCAATCCAATCCGGATCGCAATCCGCTGGCCCAACGGTCCAGTGAAACAAGCGTCGTACACTAGAGCAATCTGTCTCCCGGTTTCCTGACGTAGATCGGATGCCGCGCATGTGCGGCGCCGTGACTTTCTCCCGATGGTTCTCGGGCATTCAGATAGGTGATAATGTCGTCGCGCCGCTCCAGGACTACTCTAGCCGCCGCCGTGCTCGCTGGGCTTGCCCTCTCCGCGAGTGGCGCGCTCGCCGAGGCCACGGTGACCTCGGCACCCCCGGCCACCTTTACCCTCGACAACGGCCTCCAGGTGGTGGTGATCCCGGATCACCGTACCCCCGTCGTCACCCAAATGATCTGGTACAAGGTCGGCTCGGCTGACGAAACGCCTGGCAAATCCGGGCTCGCGCATTTTCTCGAACACCTGATGTTCAAGGGCACGAGCAAACATCCGGCCGGCGAATTTTCCCAGACCGTGCTGCGGATCGGCGGCAACGAAAACGCCTTCACCTCGACCGACTACACCGGTTATTTCCAGCGGGTGCCGCGCGAGGAGCTCGGCAAAATGATGGAGTTCGAGGCCGATCGGATGACCGGCCTCGTCCTGAAGGACGAGAACGTGCTGCCCGAGCGCGACGTCGTGCTTGAAGAATACAACATGCGGGTGGCCAACAACCCGGAAGCGCGGCTGACCGAACAGATCATGGCGGCGCTCTATCTCAATCATCCCTATGGCCGTCCCGTGATCGGCTGGCATCAGGAGATCGAGAAGCTCGATCGCGAAGATGCGCTGGCGTTCTACCGGCGCTTCTATGCGCCGAACAATGCGATCCTGGTGATCGCCGGGGATGTCGATGCCGGCGAAGTCCGCCCGATGGTGGAACGGACGTTCGGCCCGATCGCCGCACAACCCGCGATACCGGCGCAGCGCGTTCGTCCGCAGGAACCCGAGCCGGCGGCGCCGCGCACCGTGACCTTGTCCGATCCGCGCGTCGAGCAGCCGAGCCTGCGGCGTTATTATCTGGCACCCTCCGCCGCCACGGCCGCCGCCGGCGAAAGTCCGGCACTCGATGTGCTCGCGCAACTGATGGGAGGCGGCAGCAATTCCTACCTTTATCGCAGGCTGGTCGTTGACCGGCCGCTCGCCGTCGCCGCGAACGCCAGCTATCTGGGCACCGCGCTCGACGCGACGCAGTTTGCGATATCGGTCGCGCCCAGGTCGGGCGTGGAGTTCTCGCAGGTCGAGCAGGTGGTCGACGAGGTGATCGCCGATATCGGGCAGAACGGGGTTCGCGCCGAGGATCTCGAGCGCGTCAAGACCCAGCTCATCGCCGAAGCCATCTACGCCCAGGACAACCAGGCCACACTGGCACGCTGGTATGGCGGCGCGCTCTCGACCGGTCTGAGCATCGAGGACATCAGGAGCTGGCCCGAGCGCATTCGCGCCGTAACCGCCGAGCAGATCCGCGAAGCCGCGCAAAAATGGCTCGACAAGAAACGTTCTGTGACCGGGTATCTGATCAAGGACAACACGCCCAAACGCGAGGAGAAGAGGTCTTGATGCACCCCAGGCTTGGCACGCGGCGCGTTGGGTTCCTGATTGCGGGATGCCTGGCAATCGCGGCAATGATGTCGGCGCCCTCGCGCGCCGCAACCAAGATCCAGCATCTGATATCGCCTGGAGGCATCGAGGCCTGGTTCGTGCAGGATGCCACGGTCCCGCTGGTGGCGATGGAATTCGGCATGGGCGGCGGCGCCGCGCAGGATCCCCCCGGCAAGCCGGGTGTCGGCAACATGGTCGCCGACCTGATCGACGAGGGTTCGGGCGATCTGGATTCCAAGACGTTTCACGAACACCTCGACCGCCGAGCCATCGAGCTGAGCTTCAACGTGACGCGGGACTATTTCCGCGGTTCCTTGCGCATGCTCAAGGACGACAAGGACGAGGCATTCGAACTGCTTCGGACGTCGTTGACGTCGCCGCATTTCGACAGCGCCGACGTCGAACGCATCCGCACCCAGATCATCTCCGGCCTGAAGCGCGATACGTCCAATCCATCCGCGCTTGCCAGCCGCAAATTCCTCGAGGTCGCTTTCGGCGACCACCCCTACGGCCGGCCGACCAACGGCTCCTTGCAAAGCGTTCCGGACATCACGATCGCCGACATGAAGGATTATGTCGGTCGTGTGCTGACAAGAGAGGAATTGAAGATTGCCGTGGTCGGCGATATTGACGCCGCCTCGCTCGGCCGGCTGCTGGATCGGACATTCGGCGCACTGCCGGCGAGGTCGAACCTTGCAGCGATATCCGACATCGCGCCGACACGGCCGCCGCAGCGCGAATTCATCGCGCTCGACGTGCCGCAGACCGTGGTGGTGTTCGGCGGCCCCGGCATCAAGCGCGACGATCCGAATTTCATGGCGGCCTATGTCGTCAACCACATTCTCGGCGGCGGATCGCTGTCGTCGCGGCTCTACAACGAGGTTCGCGAGAAGCGCGGCCTCGCCTATTCGGTCTCCGACTCGCTGATGTGGATGGATCACTCAGCCTTGTTTGTGGGGACTACCGCGACCCGCGCCAATCGCGCCGGCGAAACCGTCGACGCCGTCACCGAGGAGGTCCGCCGCATCGCCGAGGACGGCCCGACCCAGCAGGAGCTGGACGAAGCCAAATCCTACCTCAAGGGCTCGCGAATGCTCTCGCTCGACACCTCCTCGAAGCTGGCGGCGGCACTGCTGCAATATCAGCTCGATCATCTCCCGATCGACTATCTCGAGCGGCGCAACGCGGCCGTGGACGCCGTGACCCTCGATGACGCAAGGCAAGCCGCGCAAAGGCTGTGGGGATACGGTCTTCTCACCGTCATCGTCGGCCGTACGCCGCACGCGGTCGCTCAGCCCGTGGCCGCGACCCCCTCCACCCGGGCGAACTGAGCCTTTTGCATTCGGCGACCGCCGCAGGACGGATTGCGTCCCCTCTCCAAGCGGGAGGGGATACGAATTGAGTAGGTAGTCGCAAGCAAACCGCGCACAAACCCGCTATCCTCCGCGCGCCCGATTCCGTCACGGAATCATTCCCGTCTGGTGACGCCATGCTGCGGATCGCCCGCGACCTTGTGATCGACGAGAACGCCCTCGATATTTCGTTCGTGCGCGCCTCCGGGCCGGGCGGCCAGAACGTCAACAAGCTCTCCACAGCCGCGCAATTGCGTTTCGACACCCGCCGGATCGCCTTGCCGGCGGATGCAGCGGCGCGTCTCGTCCGGCTCGCCGGCCAGCGCATGACCAAGGACGGGGTGATCGTGATTCACGCGCAGCGCTTCCGCACCCAGGAACGCAACCGCGCCGATGCGATCGACCGGCTGGTCGAGCTGTTGCGCGAGGCGATGACGCGCCCGGTTCCGCGGCGGCCGACCAAGCCGACGCTGGCATCGAAAAAGCGCCGGCTCGAGGGCAAAAAACGTCGCAGCGACATCAAGGCAAGACGCGGCTCGGGCGGCTTCGACGACTGACGGCCGGCGGTCCCCCGAACCGCAAGGGGAACGCGCTCGTTGCGAACAGCGGGGAGAGCGGCGCTGCCACCCTCCCGCCGGCGCGCAAAAGCCCCTAAATTGCGGTCTCAATTCCACGAGTCTCTTACATGCCCGTCCGACAGCTTCCCGAACAGGTCGTCAACCGCATCGCCGCCGGCGAAGTGGTCGAACGTCCCGCGAGCGCGGTCAAGGAACTGGTCGAGAACGCGATCGACGCCGGCGCCAGCCGGATCGATATTTTCAGCGACGGCGGCGGGCGGCGGCGGATCGGCATCACCGACGATGGCAGCGGCATGACCAGGGCTGATCTGGCGCTCGCCGTCGACCGCCACGCCACCTCCAAGCTCGACGACGAAGACCTGTTGCGGATTCGCACGCTGGGGTTTCGCGGCGAGGCGCTGCCTTCGATCGGCGCGGTGGCAAAACTCAACATCGTCACGCGCCACGCCGGCGAGCCGCACGCCTGGTCGCTATCGGTGGAAGGTGGGGCGAAGTCGGCGATCATGCCGGCGGCGCTCTCCAAGGGTAGTCGCGTCGAGGTCAGCGATCTCTTTTATGCGACGCCGGCGCGGCTGAAATTCCTCAAGACCGACCGGACCGAGGCCGAAGCGATCCGCGAGGTGGTGCGGCGGCTGGCGATGGCGCGACCGGATATTGCCTTCACGCTCGCCGGCGAGGAGCGCGCGCCGGTCACCTGGGCCGCGGCGCTGCCCGGCGCTCCCGGCCGGCTGACGCGGCTCGGCGACATACTGGGCGCGGATTTTCGCTCTAGCGCCATCGACGTGCGCGCCGAGCGCGAGGGCGTGACGGTCGAAGGATTCGCCGCGGCGCCCTCGCTGACGCGGGCGAACGCGCTTGGCCAATATCTGTTCGTCAACGGCCGCCCCGTTCGTGACAAGCTTATTCTCGGCGCGGTGCGCGCGGCTTATTCGGACTACCTGCCGCGCGACCGCCATCCCGTCGTGGCGCTGTTCGTGACGCTCGATCCCGAGGGCGTCGATGCCAATGTGCATCCGGCCAAGACCGAAGTCCGCTTCCGCAATGCGGGTCTCGTGCGCGCATTGATCGTGCATGCGCTGAAGGATGGACTGGCTCGCGAGGGCAAGCGCACCGCGGCCAACAGCGACGGCGCGGCGATCGCCGCGTTCCGCACCTCGTTTGCGCCGCGCCCGACCCATTGGGATTGGCGGCGCTCGCCGGCCCATCCCGCTGCCCCACTACCGGCGTTCGAAGCGGCTGCCGCTGCCGCCCTTGCCGAACCCGGTCAAGCCGCATTCGACGTGGGCAGCCCGACCGCGGACGTGCGCTTTGCCGGGCAGCCTTCGGCCGATCTGCTGGATCGTCCGCTTGGAGCTGCGCGAACGCAGATTCACGAAACCTACATCGTGTCGCAGACCCGCGACGGTCTCATTGTCGTGGACCAGCACGCCGCGCATGAGCGCATCGTCTACGAAAAATTGAAGGCCTCGCTGGCGAGAAACGGCGTGCAGCGGCAGATCCTGCTGATTCCGGAGATCGTCGAACTCGACGAAGAGACGGTTGAAAAACTGCTCACGCGCGGCGAAGAGCTCGCCTCCTTTGGCCTTTCGATCGAATCCTTCGGTCCCGGCGCGGTCGCGGTGCGCGAGACGCCCTCGCTGCTCGGCAAGACCAACGCCGGTGGGCTGTTGCGCGATCTCGCCGAACACATGGCTGAATGGGATGAAGCGTTGCCGCTGGAGCGCCGCCTGATGCATGTCGCAGCCACCATGGCCTGCCATGGCTCGGTGCGCGCGGGCCGTATCCTGAAGCCGGAAGAAATGAACGCGCTCTTACGCGAGATGGAAGACACGCCGAACTCCGGCCAATGCAATCACGGCCGGCCGACTTATGTCGAATTGAAGCTTGCGGATATCGAGAAGCTGTTCGGGAGAAGATAGAGGTGTGGTCGTAGGGTCCGGGCATTGAACTCCCCTCCTCCCGTGCGTATCGCGCGCGGTGGGGAGGGCGAGCCTCGGCCTTCGCTTTGCTCACCCTACGGATTGCCGGCTTTCAAAAATACAAACTCCGTATCGTCGTAAACCCGTCGCTCCAGTTCGTTGAAACCTCCGGGCGGGGCAAACGCCGCAGCCTTCGCCTCTTCGACAACCAAGAGCGCGCCAGGCGTCAGCCAGCCACCGTCGCGCAACGAGATCAGCGCCTTGTCCGCCAGCCCCTTGGCATAGGGCGGATCGATGAACACTAGCGCGAACGGCTCGACCGGGTGCGCCGGACCCAAATTCGTGGCGTCGCGGCGATAGACCTTGGTCACGCCGCCCAAGCCAAGCGCTTCGACATTGTTGCGCATGAGAGCGCGGGCCTCGGCGCCGTTATCGACAAACAGCGCGAACTTGGCACCGCGCGAGATCGCCTCGATGCCGAGCGCGCCGGTGCCGGCGAACAGGTCGAGCACGCGCGCATCCGCAATCGGATCGTCATAGGCGTGGATAAGGATGTTGAACAGCGACTCGCGCAAACGATCCGCCGTCGGGCGGATGTCGCGCGAGGAGGGCGAGGCGAGATTGCGGCCCTTCAATCGTCCCCCGACGACGCGCATCAAAAGACTCTGAATTCCCCTCCGCCTTGCGGGGAGGGTCGAGCCGGATCACCGGCTCGCCCCCTCTCCCATGGGGAGAGGGTTGGGGTCAGGGAGTAAGGTCTCATGATAGTCCGTAACCCCTCACGCGGATCGCGCCGGACAGTGCTGAAGCGCCGCCGTTGCGATCCGACCTCTCCCCTCGGGAGAGGTGTGAGCGAGCCCACGGCAAATTCCGACTCGAAACTCATAGAGCGAACCTACTCGTCCCGCGGCTTGAGGTCGCGCTTGCCGTGATAGCCGCGCTGCGGACGCCGCGGCGGGCCATAGCCGTTGGCTTCCAGCTCGTTGCGGGCACGCGCTTCCTCGCTCCCGGTGCGCTGCACCAGCACGCGGCGGCCCTTGCGATCGGCGATCAGGCCGCTCTTGCCGGCCGGCTTGAACGGCTTTTTGCCGCGCGGCGCTTCCGTCTCGTCTTCCTCCGTCGTTATCGCCGCCTCGCCGTGGATCGGGCGGTCGAAATCGGCCCCCGCCAGCGTCGCGATTTTTTCGCCGAGCTGCTCGCGTAGCACCCGCGTCTTGACCTCCTCGACCACGCCCTCCGGGAGTTCGGCCAATTGGAAGGGACCGTAGGACACCCGGATCAGCCGGTTCACTTCAAGACCGAGATGCGCCATCACGTTGCGCACCTCGCGGTTCTTGCCTTCGCGGATCGCAAATACCAGCCAGACATTGGCGCCCTGGTCGCGCTCCAGCGTCGCATCGATCGGCCCGTATTTGACGCCGTCGACTTCGACACCCTTCTTCAACGCGTCAAGTTGTGCCTGGGTCACGTCGCCATGCGCCCGGACACGATAGCGCCGCAGCCAGCCGGTGTCGGGCAGTTCGAGCGCACGCGCCAGTCCGCCGTCGTTGGTCAGGAGCAGCAGCCCTTCGGTGTTGAAGTCGAGCCGGCCGACGCTGATCAGCCGCGGCAGGCCTTCCGGCAAATTGTCGAACACGGTCGGCCGGCCTTCGGGATCGGCGTGGGTGGTCATCAAGCCGCGCGGCTTGTGATAGAGAAATAGCCGTGTGCGTTGGCGCGGCGGCAACGGCTTGCCATCCACCGTGACCACATCGTTGGCGGTGACGTCGAGCGCTGGCGAATTGATCACCCGGCCATTGACCGTGACGCGCCCCTGCACGATCCATTCCTCGGCGTCGCGGCGAGAGGCAAGCCCAGCGCGCGACACCACCTTGGCGATACGCTCGCCGGATTTCTTGACCCGCGGCGGACGCGCCGGGCGGCGTTCCTCCGGTTCACGCGCGCGATAGGCGCCGCGGCCGCCGAAGGCCGGGCGCTTTGCAAAAATCTTGCTGTCGTCCTCATTGTCGCGGCGCGGCCGGTCGCCGTCGCGGCGAAGTGATCGGCCTTCGCTGCGCGGATGTTCCTGCCAGTCGGTGCGGCCCTCGGGGCGCTCGCGGGGGCGGTCAAATTTTGGCCGGTCACGGAATGGCCGATCACCCTGGGGGCGATCCTCGCGCGGCCGCGAAAATCGCGGACGCTCTTCACCGCCGTGGCTTTCACGCGGTTTGTCATAGCGCGGTTTGCCAGATCTGGGTTTGTCAAATCCCCGCACGCCTTCACGCGGGGGGCGCGAATTGCGCCCGACGTGGTCGGGCGAGGAAGCATCGCGCTTCTGCCAAGGCTTTGAATCGCCGCGATCCGGGCCAAATTCCCTGTCGCGATCCGAACGGCTGCCGAAGTCCCTGCGGGGGCCTCGGTCGGGCGCGCCGCGCGAAAACTTGTTGTCGCCGCCGAACTTCCTCTCGGGTCGCTCGACGAAAGGACGATCGCCGCGGGGACGATCGCCATCGCGCGGCGGACGCGCGCTGTAAGGGCGGTCTCCGCGGGGCCGATCGCCGTCCTTGCGAAAGCCTTCGCCGCGCGGTGTGTAGGATCGCTTCTCCCCACCTTCCCGCGGCGCATAGGGCTTGCGGTCGCCAAACTTCTTGTCCTGGAAACGTGAGGCCGGGCGGGCATCGTCGCGGTTATGGTTCGGTCGATCCCCGCGCGGCGAGTATGGGCGCTTGTCGCCGCCACGGTCCCCGCGCGGGGTGAACGAACGCTTTTCTCCGTCGCCGCTGCGCGGCGGCCGATCCTCGCGTTTGCCGGCGTAGGGTCTGCCGGAACCCGAATAGGGCTTCTTGTCAAACGAACGGGCTCCCTCACGCCTGCCGGCATACGGGGCGCTCTCGCCCTCGGCCTTGCCGGCAAAGCCGCGCTTGGCGAACTTCTTCTCCGGTCCCCGAGGAACGCCCGAGCGGCCCTTGCCGCCCGATGGGCGGTCACGCCGGCCGCGGGAATCGTTGTTTTTGTCGTTGTCGCGGGGCATGAAGGAGGCTCATTTCGGGTGCAGGGGGTAAATCGCAGTGATGCGCGCTCTCAAAAAACGAGGCGCATTCTCACGCAAAACCGGTATCCACTTTTGCTGAAGGCGCTTCTCTTAGCAGGTTTATTCCGATGATACGAGGCATGACCGTCCCTTCCTTCATGGATTTGGCGCTGAAAACCGCTCAAAACGCCGGAAAATCGGGCGAAGTGCCGATCGGGTGCGTGATCGTTCGGGATTACGAGGTTATCGCCACGGCCAGCAACCGGACGCTTACCGACCGCGATCCGACCGCACATGCCGAAATACTGGCGCTCCGGCAAGCCGCCGACGTCATCGGGACCGAGCGGCTGACCGATTGCGACCTCTACGTCACGCTGGAACCCTGCACGATGTGCGCGGGGGCGATCTCGTTTGCGCGCATCCGGCGGCTCTATTACGGCGCAGCAGATCCGAAAGGCGGTGCGGTAGAATCCGGCGTCCGGTTCTTTGCCGCGCCGACCTGCCATCACGTTCCGGAAGTCTATTCGGCGGTCGGGGAGAGCGAGGCGGCAACGCTGTTGCGGGATTTCTTCAAGGCGCGGCGGTGAGCTTACTTGCTCGGCGCATCCTATCCTGCCTGGAACGTCATTCCGGGATGGTCCGAAGGACCAGACCCGGAATCTCGAGATTCCGGGTTCGCTACGCGCCCCGGAATGACGAAAACTAAGCCGCCGCAAAAAACTCCCGCAACGCCTTCGCCGTCGCTTCCGGATTCTCCTCGGTCAGGAAGTGACCTGAATCGATCGGCGCGCCCGAAACGTTTGTCGTCCAGTCCTTCCAGGTATCGAGCGGAGTCGCCGCGGCGCGCGCGATGCCGGCATCGCCCCACAGCGTCAGCGTCGGGATCGTGATCTTCTTTCCCTGATCGCGATCGGCCTTGTCGATATCGAAATCAGCATAGGCGCCGGCGCGGTAATCCTCGCACATCGCATGCACGCGCGAGGGATCGCGGAAGGCCGCAACATAATGCGCAAGCGCGCGCGGATCGATCGCATCGAGATTCTTCGACTTGGTCTGGCTCGCCATCTTATGCTTGAGGAAAAAATCCGGATTGCCGCCGATCAGCGTCTCCGGGAGCGGGAACGGCTGCGCCAGAAACGTCCAGTGATAGATTTTCAGCGCGTAGAGCCGGTCCATGCGCGCCCAATACTCATAGGTCGGCAGAATATCCAGCACCGCGAGGCGCGACAGCCGGCCGGGATGATCGAGCGCCAAACGATACGCGACGCGGCCGCCGCGGTCGTGGCCGGCGAGGGCAAAATGCACATGGCCGAGCTGTTCCATCACCTCGATCATGGTTTGCGCCATCGCGCGCTTGGTGTAGGGCGTGTGATCCTTGTCGCTCTCCGGCATATCCGACCAGCCGTAACCCGGCAGGTCCGCAATGATCAGCGTGAACCGATCAGCAAGCTGCGGCGCCACGCGGTGCCACATCACATGCGTTTCGGAGAAGCCATGCAGCAACAACAATGGCGGCCCGTCGCCGCCGACGCGGGCGAAGATGCGGCCGGATCTGGTGTTGATCCATTCGGCGGCATAGCCGGGGAAGAGGTCGGCGAGATCGGACATGGGTCTACTCAATTCTTCATTTGGCGTTATTTCGGAGCCTTCTCCCGTTCCACCGCCTGCCAGCCGATATCGCGCCGGCAGAAGCCCTCGGGCCATTTGAGACAGTCGACCGCCGTATAGGCACGCGCTTGCGCTTCCGCTACCGTCTTGCCCGACGCACAGACGTTGAGCACGCGCCCGCCATTGGCGAGAATGTGGCCGTCGCTTGCGATCGTGCCGGCGTGAAAGACCTCGACGCCTTCGACCTGGCCCGCCTCCTCCAACCCCTCGATGCGGGTCCCCTTGGCGTAATCGCCGGGATAACCTTTCGCCGCCATCACCACCGTCAGCGCCGATTCTTCGAACCAGCGCACGTCGAAATTCTTCAACTGGCCGTCGCAGGAGGCGAGCATCGCCGGCACGATGTCCGACATCATCCGCAGCATCAGCACCTGACATTCGGGATCGCCGAAGCGGACATTGTATTCGAACAGTTTTGGCCCGTCTGCCGTCAGCATCACGCCGGCATAAAGCACGCCGCGAAACGGCGTGCCGCGCGACTTCATGCCGGCGACCGTCGGCAAGATGATCCTGGCCATGATCTCGGCGTGAATCGCCGATGTCACGAAGGGCGTCGGCGAGTAGGCGCCCATGCCGCCGGTGTTCGGCCCCTGGTCGTGATCGAACACGCGCTTGTGGTCCTGGGCCGAGGCGAGCGCGATCGCGGTCTCACCGTCGGACAGCGCAAAGAAGCTGATCTCGCGGCCGGCGAGGTATTCCTCGATCACGACCTCGCTGCCGGCCTTGCCGAATGCGCCACTGAACATCATGGCGATCGCGGCTTCCGCCTCAGCCAAAGTCATGGCGACCACCACGCCCTTGCCAGCGGCGAGGCCATCGGCCTTGACCACGATCGGCGCGCCCCTCGCGCGCACATAGGCCAGCGCGTCGGCCGAATTGGTGAAGCGGCCATAGGCGCCGGTCGGAATCCCGAATTCGGTGCAGAGCGCCTTGGTGAAGCCCTTGGAGCCTTCCAGCAGCGCCGCCTGTCTGCTCGGCCCGAAAGCCCTGATGCCGGCGCGGGAAAGATCGTCGACAATCCCGGCGGCAAGCGGTGTTTCCGGGCCGACCACGACCAGCTCGACGGCGTTGGCTTTGCAGAAATCGATTACGCCTGCGTGGTCGGCGATGTCGAGCGCCACGCATTCGGCTTCGCGCGCGATGCCGGCGTTGCCGGGGGCGCACCAGAGTTTTGTCACCAGAGGCGAGGCCGCAATCTTCCACGCCAAAGCGTGTTCGCGGCCGCCGGAACCGAGCAGGAGAATGTGCATGGGAAAACCGAGTGAAGACCTGCGGAAATCTCACGTCGGTCGCACAAAACTCCCACTTCCCGCAAGGGGGATCATCAAAGACCCGGCATTCTACGGCCCTCCGGAACGATGGCGATCAGTTGCCGCGCGCCGGGGCCGCAATGATCTGCTGCAGGGTCGCGACATGTCGGGCGAAGGCGCCGCGCCCGACGGCCGTGGCGGTCACCGTGGTTTGCGGCCGTTTGCCGACAAAGGCCTTGTCGATCCCGACATAACCGGCTTTGGCGAGGGTCTCGATGTGGGCGCCGAGGTTGCCGTCAGTGGCGCCGGTCAGTTTCTTCAGCTTCGAGAATTCAAGTCCAGTGCCTGCCGGCAGCGCGTTCAGCGCCGCCATGATCCGCAGCCGCAGCGGTTGATGGATGATATCGTCGAGCTGCACCATGGATCAATTCCTGCGCATCCAGAAACCGCCCAGAATCAATCCACCACCGTTGACGGCGGCCATCCACAACAGAAAGGCGGCGCCGGCGACGAAGAAATAGCCGATCAGTGTCAGTATCGCGATGCAAAGGCCGATGGCAACGAAGGCGTGGCCGAACCACAAGCCGGCAAGACAATACATCAACATGAAATAGATCGGCCAGAAGGCTCCCATCTCGCGCGGCCCGAAATGGCCGAGCACCGTGCTGCAGAGCAGGCCGAAGGCGAAGAACAAGAGAAGGGCCATCGCCATCCGGAAGTCGAAACCGCGCCCGTGGGCTTTCGGAAGCTGAAACACGATGATCGCGATCGACCCCAAAGCTCCGAGCACGTTGACACTGATCCAGATGAAGGGACCGTAATGCGGCCAGCCGTAAGTCGCGAGGTTGCCTGCGAATACCAAAGCACCCGAGAGGATCATGATCCGGCTGGCGACATCGTAGGTTCGCGACCGGCGAACGCGCTGCACGATCTGCTCAATGTCGTTCAGCGCCTGCGCGGCCTCCTTGGCGCCGATGTTGGTCATGAGTTCAGGCCGGCTGTCGCGACATGATCGGCGATAGCCGATACCGCAGCCGGGTCGCTGACGATGCCGATGTGGTTGACGCCGTCGATCAGCCTCACATTGACGGAAGGTGTGATCCCGCGCACCGCCTCGACATACTTATCCGCGATCATCAGCTCATCGTCGGTGCCCGAGATGATCGTCATGGGTTTGGTCGCGGCGGAAAGATCGGCGCGGTAGTCGAGATGATTGGCGAAATTGCGCATCAACCGGTCGGTATAGGCCGGCACCAACAATTTCTCGGAATTCGGCGGCACCGCGAACGCAAGTGTGGGTAGCGCTTCGCAGCAATGGATGCCGGCTTTGCGCAGCACCATCAATCCGATGATGCGCGGAATATCGGGATTGGCCCAGCCGCCGGAATTCGGCCGGTTGGTCGGGGCGTTGTAGCCGAGATACGGCGCGAGCAGCACGGTGCGCGCGAACAGATTCTGGATCGGCGATGCGGCGGCCCGCAGCGCGAAGCCGCCACCGGCAGAGTGACCGATCAGCGTCAGCGGCGCGGTGGGGTTGGTCTTGCGAACGACCGCGACAAAGTCGGCAAGATCGTCCTCAAGCTGGCCGACATAGCCGATATCGCCACGCGTGCCGGAGGTGCCGTGACCGCGAATGTCGACGGCGTAGGTTTCCACGCCGCGCGCCGCCAACGCTCCCGATAGCGCGTGGATCGACGTTGCGCTCGAACCGGACGAACCATGAATCACAATGGCGACGCGTCCTGTCGCCGCACCGGCGGCGGGATAATGCCGATAGCCGAGGGCGGTACCATCACGTGCCTGATATCGTTCAATGGCAGGCAGCGTGCTGAAATCGACGGACTTGCGGGCAGCTGAAAGCGAGGTCAGTTCCGGAGGCGCTCGGAGCGGCCAGGCGATGAGCGCCGTCAGCGCCATTGCAGCGAAACCGATGGCGAGGCCCCAAACAACGGCTTTGAGGCCGCGTGAAACGATCATCCTGACCATGATGAACTCCTCCTTTAGTATCTCTGGCAGAGTAGAGTACTCTATATTCCAGAGTTATCTGAGGATCAAGCCCGGATTTGCGAGAACGGCTGAAATCCCTACCTTGTGCCCAACCCAGAAACCCCGAATCGATTGCCCGAGATGACAGCCACCGAGGCCCTGATCAACGCGCCGGAATTCACGGTGTCCGAACTCTCCTCCGCATTGCGCAGGACAGTGGAGGACGCCTATGGCCACGTCCGGGTGCGCGGCGAAATCTCGGGCTTCAAGGGGCCGCACTCCTCCGGCCATTGCTATTTCGCGCTGAAGGACGACAGCGCCAAGATCGAGGCGGTGATCTGGAAATTCGCCCACGCCAGGATGCGCTTCAAGCCGCAGGAAGGGCTCGAGGTCATCGCCACCGGCAAGCTCACCACCTATCCCGGTTCCTCCAAATACCAGATCGTGATCGAGGCACTGGAGCCCGCCGGCGTCGGCGCGCTGATGGCGCTGATGGAGGAGCGCAAGAAGAAGCTCGCGGCCGAGGGGCTGTTCGACGAGGCGCGCAAGCAATTGCTGCCGTGGCTGCCCGAAGTGATCGGCGTCGTCACCTCCCCGACCGGGGCGGTGATCCGCGACATCCTGCATCGGCTGCAAGACCGCTTCCCGCGCCGCGTGCTGGTGTGGCCGGTCAAGGTGCAGGGCGAAGGTTCGGCCGAACAGATCGCGGGCGCGATCCGCGGCTTCAACGCATTGCCGGAAAGTGGCAGGATCCCGCGGCCCGATCTCTTGATCGTCGCCCGCGGCGGCGGCTCGCTCGAAGACCTCTGGTCATTTAACGAGGAGATCGTGGTCCGCGCCGCCGCCGACAGCATGATCCCGCTGATTTCGGCGGTAGGTCACGAGACCGACATCACGCTGATCGATTTTGCCGCCGACAAACGCGCGCCGACGCCGACGGCGGCGGCCGAAATGGCCGTACCCGTGCGCAGCGAGCTGTTGGTCAACGTCGCGAGTCTCGCGCGGCGCACGATGCTGTGCTGGCAGCGCGGCCAGGAATTCCGCCGCAATGAGTTGCGTGCAGCCGTGCGCGCGCTGCCTGCCTTGAGCGAACTCTTGGCCATTCCGCGGCAGCGGCTGGATGGCGCCGCAGGCGCCCTGCCCCGTGGTCTGAAGGCCAATACGCATGCCCATTTCCGCCGCTTTGCCGGCACGAGTGCCCGACTGACCGTGCGGGTGCTGCGCGGGCAGCTCACGCAGGCTCAACACCGGCTCGCCGCCTCCGGCGAACGGATGGCGCATTCGGCAAATGCCCTGTTGCGAAACCGCCGGGATCGCTTTGCCGGCCTCGCGATCCGGCTGAAGGCTTCAAAGCTCTCCAACGCGCAGGCCCAGCGCCAGGCGATCGCGCGCGACCGCGAACGCGTCCATCGGCTGACTGAGCGCGCGCGGCGCGCGCTCGCGACTTCAACCCAGCGGCTTTCCGCGCGGATTAGCCATAGCGGGCAACTGCTCGGCGCGCTGTCCTATCGCAGCGTTCTCGCGCGCGGTTTTGCCCTGGTGCGCGACGCCGACGACCACGCCGTACACGCCGCTTCAAACATCAAGCCGGGCGCGCGATTGAGCGTGGAATTTGCCGACGGACGGGTCGCGGCGACCGCCGATGGCGATCGGCAAGCCACGACGTCAACTCCGCCAAAGCCCGTTGCCGGCGAACCGAAACCGGCCGCGCCCAAGCGCGTCACCAAACCGGTCGGCCAGGGAAGCTTGTTTTAGAGAGAATTCAGCGTCACCGCGCCAGCCACTCGGCGACGCGCTTTTGTGAATCGGCGCGCGCTTCGGGGTCGGTGCCAAGGTGACCCTTTTCAGGATCGGCCGCATCCGCGCTTGGGCCGATCGCTTGAACGGGCAAATTGGCGCGGTCGAACTCGTGATAGGCGCCGGGATAGACGACGATGCGCGCCAGCGCGCTACGGCCATGCGCGCCCTCGACCATCTGGCGGCATGCGGGCGGCGAACTGACGTCGTCCTTGGCGCCGATCAGGAGCAGGGTTGGAACGCGCGCGCTCCACCCAAGCCCCGACGAGAGGCGGCAATCCGGATAGAACGCGATGGCCGAGCGGAAGTCCGGCTCGATATGGTGCGTGGACAATTGCGGGCGAACCGCCCACAACAGCGCGCTGGCGCCATTCGCCCAGCCGAGCAGGCTGATGCGGTCGTGCGCGGCCCACGGCTGTTGCATCAACCATTGCCGCGCCGCCAGGATGTCGACCACCCGCTCGCGCCTTGCGTATATCCGGCGCTCCTTGACTCGGCATTGCGGACCAAGTTCGCGCGAAGCGTAGCTGTCCGGAAACAACACGGCCTTGCCGTCCTTCAGCAACTCTTCCGCCCAATCCCGGTAACGCGGCTGAACCGGCTCGGAATGGCCAGCCAAGCCGCCACATCCGTGCAGCGCGATCACGACCGGAAACGGGCCGTCACCGTCAGGCTTGTAAAGCTCCGCGCGTAACACCCCGCTGCCGGAGGGAATCTCGACCGGATGCGGTGCGGATATCGGCGCGGCATCCGCCGCGGGCGCCACCGCAAAAAGTGCCAGGAAGAAAATGACGGATGAAAATCGCATCGTCAGAAGGCTAACATGCGACAGACACGGGATTTCATCACAAATCGGTGGGTTTGACCGGCGGACATGGCGGCCTATTTATGCTAAATGGACATCTTGGCGTTGGCTCAGAAATAGCCGGAAACGATCGGAGAATTTTACGGTGCTGAACAAATTCGGCCCCTCAGGCCACGGCGAAGCCAAGCTGCAATATCTGGACGGCGATTTCCGCGTGGTTTCGCCGGGAACCTATGTGCGTTGCGCGGTGACTGACGCGCGGATACCGCTCGACGAGCTGAAATATTGGAGCGTCGATCTTCAGGAAGCCTATGCGCTTCCGAGCGCCGTGCTGCAGCGGCATTTTCCCGGAGCGTTGAAGAGCTGAGATCGCGGATTTTGCAGGGTGGTCAAAGGCCCCTTCGCCCTGCCCACCATTCGCCTATCAAGATTGTGGTGGGCACGCTTGCGCTTGCCCGCCCTACATTTTTTTCTGAAACTTCTGATCGCGCGCGCGAAAAAGTTGTTCCGACACGAACTTGCGCAATTTCACGGGGCTGTCGAACTCAAGCCTCACCATGAAGGGCGAAATTTCTTGCGCCCAAGGCGGAAGCTCGCCGGCGGAACGCAGCCGCGCCAGATCTTTTTCCGTCGTCACCGGCGTCAGCGCATCACGCCTGGCTTGCGCGATCAACGTTTCGATCTCGCTTTGCGAGAACGGATGGTGGTCGGCGAAGGCGCGCTGGCGGACAACTTCGATGCCGTTGGCGCGCAGCGTCCGGAAGAACCTTTCGGGATCGCCGATGCCGGCAAAGGCCGACACGCGCTTGCCGCGCAGCGACGCCAGCGAGGAATCGTCAGCCTTTAAATACGCGGTCAAGACCGGCTTGTCCTGCGCCGTCACGGCAGCAGCGACGGCGTCGGCCGCACTTCCCTCGCCGACCACAATTAACGCATCGGTCCGGGCGATTTGCGGCAATAACGGCGCACGCAGGGGTCCTGCGGGAAACACGCAGGCATTGCCGAGGCCGCGGCGGGCGTCGATCACGATCAGCGAAGCATCCTTGGCGATCGCCGGATTCTGGAATCCGTCGTCCATCACGATCACGGACGCTCCCTTCGACCGCGCCAAGGCGAGCCCGTCGATGCGTTCACGCGCGACCACCACCGGGACCGTCCGCGCCAGCATCAGCGGTTCATCACCGACGTCACTTGCCGCGTGGCGGCCGGGATCGACGATCACCGGCACGCGCAATCGTCCACCGTAACCGCGGCTGAGCACGACCGGCATCTCGCCGAGATCACGCAGCAGCTTGACCAGGGCGAGCACCGCCGGGGTCTTGCCGGCGCCGCCGACGTGATAGTTGCCGACGCAGAGCACGGGAACGCCGGCATCAAATCCTTCGCGCTGCAAGCGATGGCCGGCAACCGCACCATAGACGGCGGCGAGCGGCATCAACGATCGCGACATCCATGACGGCGGCCGGTACCAAAAGGCCGGCTCATGCATCCGCCGCCCCCATTTCGAGGCGCAGTTGCAACAAATAGGGTTCGAGAGCCGCCATGGTTCGCTCGAGCGCGCCGCCGAGCTGCGACACCACCCGCTCGGCTGCCGCAACCGACAGATTGCGCGCGGCCGGATCGGCCAGCAACTGGCCGAGCTGCTTTACCAGCGCTTCCTGCGTGTCGGCCTGCTTGGCGCCGCCGGCACTGTCAAGCGTCTCGTAAACATCGGAGAAGTTGAAGACGTGAGGTCCGTGAACGATCGAGGCGCCCAGCTTGATCGCCTCGACCGGATTCTGCCCACCATGTTCGACCAGCGATCCTCCCATGAACACGACCGGCGACAGCCGATAGAACAGCCCCAGTTCACCCATGGTGTCGGCGATATAGATCGCGGTGGTCGCGGTCGGCAGCTCTTCGCGCGACCGCACGCTCACATGCACGCCGGAGGCGGCGATCATGCGCGCGATCGCTTCGCCGCGTCCGGGATGGCGCGGCACGATCACGGTCAACAGCGATGGAAAAAAGCCGGCAAGCGTACGGTGTGTCTCGATCAGGATTTCTTCCTCGCCCGGATGGGTCGAGGCAGCCACGACGATCGGACGGCCGCGCGTCACCGACATCAAGCGCTCGAGCTTGGCGAAGTCGGCCGGTGGCGCCGGAACATCCAGTTTCAGATTGCCGGTGACGACGACGTTGCGGCTGCCGAGCGCGGTGAAACGCTCCGCATCGACACCCGACTGCGCGAGGCAAACGTCGAACCGGCCGAGCAGCGCCGAAATCGTATGGCTTACCCTGCGCCAGCGCGGAAACGAGCGTTGCGACATTCGCCCGTTGATCAAGACCATCGGCAGGCGCCGCGCCGCGCTCGACAGGATCAGATTCGGCCACAGATCGGACTCGATGAACAGCGCAAGGCTCGGCCGCCAGTGATCCAGAAAGCGCGCGACATAGCGCGGTGAATCGTAAGGCACGTATTGATGGATGATATCGGCGGGAAACCGCTTGGCGACGATGGCCGCCGAAGTCACCGTGCCGGAGGTGAGCAGGATGCGAATATTCAGCGCACGCAATTTCTCGATCAGGGCCGCCGCTGCCAGCACTTCGCCGACGCTCGCACCGTGAATCCAGACCAACGGTCCGTTCGGCCGGGCGTCCCCGCTCATGCCGCGGCGCTCGCCGACCCGCGCGGGGTCCTCCTTGCCCTGCTTCAGCCGCCGCTTGATCAGCGCAGGCGCCAGCGGCGCGGCCGCAGCGGATAATCGCTGATAGACGCGCAAGGTCATCGGCAAGGAGTTAGCCATGCCTCGCCTCTTGCGGACGGCCCACTTGCGCATAGGCGCGATCGGTCGCGCCGTTCAGGGTCGCTTCCAGCCGGGCGCGCAGCTCTTCCATCGTTTCGGCGTCGGCGTCGGGTGGAACCATGATAATGTCGCCTCCCACCAATGCCCCTCGCCCGAACGGCAGATTGACCGTGGTTCGGTCCCAGTTCTTCAGGCGCCAAAAACGGCTGGTCGCCATGGCAAACGGCATGATCGGCCGTCCGGATTCGCGCGCCAGCATGATGATGCCGAGGCCCACTATCCGCGAACGTTTCGGCACGTCGGCGGTCAGCGCAACGTTATAACCCTCTTCAAGGGCCCGCACCATCTCCCTGAACGCGCCGACCCCGCCCTTGCGGTGAAACGCCGAGCCGTGATCCCCGGAGCCGCGGATGGTGCCGATCCCCAGCCGTTCGGCGGCTACCGCATTGTATTCGCCATCGCGATGCATCGAGATCAGTACCTTGGTGCGATGGGTTTCCTTGGTCTTGATGAACGGAGTGAGGAAATGCTGGCCGTGCCAGAATGCAAAGATCGCCGGCATCTGCGGCTCCACGATCTCATAGCAATCGGGCGGATCGAAAGTGAACCTGTTGGTCAGCCAGACCAGCCGCAGCAGCGCGGCCGTGAGCGATCCCACCACGCGCTGAAACCAGCTGCTGCGCAGCACATTGCGGAGTAGTTTTTTCAACGGGCGGGCTTCGCGTCTTGATCTGGATCGAGCAGCCGGTGGAGATGAACGATGAAATATCGCATGTGGGCGTTGTCCACGGTCTGCTGCGCCTTCGCCTTCCAAGCCGTGTAAGCCGTGGCGTAATTGGGGAACAACCCGACGATTTCCACCTGGGAGAGATCCTTGAACGTCGTGTGATCAAGATCCGTCAGTTCGCCTCCGAGGACCAGATGGAGCAGTTGCTGGGGCGTGCTATCCGGCATGATCGTTCTTCCTAACGCGATGGCGTTGAGCACAATTTTTGAGACACATCGGAGCGCTCAGGGCAGAAGGCGGCTTCGAAAATGCTCGACGATGCGTGCATGACGATCGCGCCCCGCTGCCACCAGCACCCCGTGAGTCACCTCGCGGCAATTATACAGGATGTCATCCCCCGAAAGTGCGGTCATATTACCATTCGCTTCCTGCACGATCAAATTGGCCGCAGCAAGGTCCCAGTCGTGGCTCTGACCGCCCGCGAAGGCGACGTCCAGCCTTCCCTGAGCGACTCGGCACAGCCGCAGCGCGAGCGATCCGATTCGGGGGTGCAGAGAAATTTCACCGGAAGAGCGATTGAGCCGTTCGACCAGCGGTTTCGGACCGGCGACACGGGAAAAATCGAGTTCGGTGCCGGACGTCGCGTGTACCGGCGCGCCGTTGAGCAGCGCGCCGCGGCCGCGCTCCGCGAAGAAGAATTCGTCACTGGCGGGCGCAAACACGGCGGCGAGCAAAGGCCGCGTGCCCTCGACCAGGGCCACGCTGACGCACCAATCGTCGCGACCGGCGAGATAACCGCGGGTGCCGTCGATCGGATCGACGATCCAGACGAGTTGCTTGCCGAGACGATCCTCGTCGTCGGCGCTCTCCTCCGACAGCCAGCCGTAGTCCGGCGTAGCGGATCGCAACTTGCCCGAGATCAAGTCGTTGACAGCGATGTCGGCCTCCGACACCGGCGATGAAGCACCCTTGGTCCAGTTCTTCAGTTCGGTCCGGAACAACGACAGCGCCAGCGCGCCGGCTTCACGCACCGTATCCGCCAGCAAGACCGCATCGCGCCCCACCTCATCGCGCAGCAAAGTCTTCGCGTGCCCGCCGTCGCGGCTAGCGTCCGCCAAGCGTCAATCCCTCGATCCGCAGCGTTGGCGCATTGACGCCGTAGCGAAAGGTCAGATCGTTGGCCGGCACCAGCGATTTGAAAATCTCCGGAAGATGACCGGCGATCGTCACCTCGCTCACGGGGTAAGTGATCTTGCCGTTCTCGATCCAGAAGCCCGAAGCCCCGCGGCTATAGTCACCGGTCACGCCGTTGACGCCGGAGCCGATCAGGTCGGTGACGTAGAATCCCTGACGAATGTCGGACATCAGCTCGGCCGGGCTAGGCTCGCCGGCCTCGAGATGGAGATTATACGATCCCGGCGACGGCGAGGACGATACGCCGCGATGCGCGTGACCGGTGGTCACCAGCCCGAGTTCGCGTGCGGTCGCGCAATCCAATAGCCATGATGTCAGAACGCCCTGGTCGATGATCGCGAGCTGTTTGACCTTGACGCCCTCGGCATCGAACGGTTGCGAACGCAAGCCCCGAACCCGCAACGGATCGTCGATGATGCGGATATTCTTTGCAAACAACTGCTCGCCAAGGCGATCCTTCAGGAAGGAGGTCTTGCGCGCGATCGAGGCGCCGTTGATCGCTCCCACCAGATGGCCGACGATCGAACCGGCGACGCGCGGGTCGAACACGACCGGCACTTTGCAGGTTTCGACCTTGCGCGGATTGGCACGCGCGACCGTGCGCTCGCCCGCGGTGCGGCCGACGCTTTCGGGCGAGGCCAGGTCGGCGGCGTGCGGCGCAGCCGTGAAGTCGTAGTCGCGCTCCATGGCGGTGCCCTCGCCCGATATCGCGGTCACCGAGATGCCCTGGCTCGAGCGCAAATAGGAACCGTGAAAGCCGGTAGAGGTCACCAGCACCATGCCGCCAATTCCGGTCGATGCCGATGCGCCGCCCGATTTGGTCACGCCTTTGACGGCGAGCGCGGCGGCTTCGGCTTCGCAGGCGCGGCGTTCCAATTCGGCCGTCGTCGGAACATGCGGGTCGAGCAGATCGAGATCGGGAAATTCGCGCGCCAGCAGCGACGGATCGGCGAGACCGACATATTTGTCGTCCGGCGCGACGCGCGCCATTGCGACCGCACGCTCGGCGAGCCGCGCAACCCCGTCGCCGCTGACATCGTTGGTCGACACCACCGCCTGGCGCTGTCCCACCAGGACGCGCAGGCCGACGTCGTCGCCTTCCGAACGCTCCGATTCCTCGACACGCCCGTCGCGGACCTCGACCCCTTGCGAAACGCCGCGCACCGCTACCGCGTCGGCGGCATCCGCGCCGGCGCGCCTGGCGGCCTCGACCAAACGCTGGGCCAGCGTGCTCAAAGGCGATTGATCGAACAGATCCGAGGCAGCCGCGTCAGGTGCAACGGGCGATGCGGTCGATGGTGAAGAGATCACGAACAAAATCCCGAGGATTCAACAAGGATTGGAGGGGAGACGCTGGCAGATAAGTCGATATACCAGATGTGCCTGATTCACAGGGATTTCAAGCATTTTCACGCGACCGAAACCAAAGATTTTCGAGGCTGCCGCAAGGGATCGTCAATCATGCGAACCAAGCTCTTGTCAATCATGCGGGCGAATGCAGGGCAAGTGACGTCCGATTAACCAGCCTTTTTAAGCGAAATCGGATGCGGCTCGGCTAGCCTCTCACGTAACGACCGGGAACATAATCCCGGCGGGGAGAATAAAGCCGTGAGGCGTCAAACATCAGCAAGCGGGATCAATCCCGCCGGGTCGAGCCGCGCATTGCGGCTCGACCCTCTCTCTTTGCCCATAAGTTTCGACGCGCATGATGTTCGCGCCGATGGCGGCGTGCGCAGGGTCGAACTCCACCGCGAACGTGTTGTGCTGAGGCGCGCCATCCACGGCATGCGGATGGCCATCAACGTTCGCGTGAGCGATTTCCGCGGCGTCGCACTGCGCGGCATCGACGACGCCCAGATGCTCGTGCTCGTTCACCGTGATCCGTCACTGACGATTCCCTTGTGCGTGAGTTCCGACCGCGAAGAGATCGCGGCGGCCTGGCAAATGTGGAGCGATATTTTTGCCCTGCCGCAATTGCCGGAAGACCAGGCCCGCGAGCCGGCGGCGCGGCGGCGGCGGCGCAATGCGATCCGGGCCCGACGTCCGAAATTCCTGGTGCGGCGGCGCGGCGGTGGACCGCTCGATGCTGCCAACGTGCATCGCGGCGAGCACGAGATCATCGCGCGAAATTGAATGGCAATCGTGGGGTGGGCAAAGGCGCTATTGCGCCGTGCCCGCCTTGTTTGCGCGAGAAAATTGGTGGGCACGCTTTCGCTTTGCCCACCCTACGCGCCAGCCTGAGTTGCTCGCATCACCGCATCCGCAAGCAGCCCCGCAAACAACAATAGCCCCGCATCGCGGTTGGACTTGAAGATGCGCAGGCAGAGTGCGGGATCGCCGATTTTGAGCCGCGCGATTTGCCAGCCAAGGTGCGCGGCAAACACCGCAAGTCCGATTCCCGCCGCAAAGCCCGCGCCGGCGAGATAGATCGCAGCGCCGATCAAAACCACAGCCAGGGCGTAGAACACAACCAGCGCCGGCTTGGTATGCGCGCCGAACAGGCGTGCGGTCGAGCGCACTCCGATCAGCGCATCGTCTTCGGCATCCTGATGCGCGTAGATGGTGTCGTACCCGATCACCCACGCGATCGATCCGGCGTAAAGAAAAAGCGCCGTCGCGTCGATCCGCCCGAGGATGACCGCAAATCCCATCAGCGCGCCCCACGAGAAGGCGAGGCCCAGCACGACCTGCGGCCACCAGGTGATGCGCTTCATGAACGGATAGATCGCGACGATGGCGAGCGAAGCGATGCCGGTTGCCACTGCGAAGCGGTTGAATTGCAGTAGCACCGCAAGACCGATCAAGGCCTGCGCGACCAGAAAGGCAAGCGCTTGCGGCACG
>Ga0210401_10000677_pt1 | contig 41397 bp, 59 predicted proteins | sample IncBWH32MmetaG_FD_150866 | JGI IMG/M metagenome (GOLD analysis project Ga0210401, IMG submission 150866) | Forest soil microbial communities from Barre Woods Harvard Forest LTER site, Petersham, Massachusetts, United States - Inc-BW-H-32-M | ecosystem: Environmental > Terrestrial > Soil >... | reverse complement strand
ATACCCGTATTGAGCATCGCCTGGTTGCGTTCTATGCGCGCCATTTTGCGCCGTTCCCAATATTCTGCGCGCTGTTTCTCGACATCCTCGATCGTCATGCCAGCGGCGATTTGACTTGGGGTGAGGCTGGTAATCTTCATCATCTTTTCCCTCCGCGCGGAATGCCGCGCTGGTCGAATAAAAAAGGGCGCGAAGGCCGCGCCCTGCCTTACCTATACGTTGCCTTCCAGCCGGGTGATGCGCTGATTCTGGATTTCAGCCAGGTGCACCAGGGAGTTAAGGCGTTCCGCGAGTGTCGCCAGCAGCGCAACCACGGAATTGATTTGCCGGTCGTGGGCCTCTATCGAGTGCTGCATTTCTTCGTTGGTCATTGTTTTGTTCTCCGCCCGGGGTTGCCAGGCTGGTCTAATCAGGTACTCCCTAAGAATAGCATTTTGCTGGTTTGTTGTCAAGTCATTCCGCGAAAATAAACCCACCCCCTAAACCGCCCGTTTGCACGTTTCCCCCGCGCGCGCCGATTAGCTGACTTGGAACATCTACCCTCAGCCTTGCAGGCAGCGAGCCTCGGCAGCGTTGCGGTGATCCTCGCGCAGCCCGACGGCGCGCATCTCGCGCTCTATGGCACCATCGTCGCCGGTTTCTGCTCGATCATCACGACTGCCATCAATCGCCGCGCCGACCGCGCCGCTGAAGCCAACCGCTATGCGCGCGAAAAAGAATCGCGCGACTTCCAGGCGGAACAGGTCCGCCTCGCATTCGCCGCCGCCGTCATACAGCGCGACGCAAGCGAGGCCCACATCGTCAGCAAGGTGCAGGAATCGACCGATGCCAGCGCGACTGCAATCGATATCGGCAATCACATCAACGACAAGCTTTTGCGGGTGACAAAAGCCCTCGGCGACGCAGTGCAGGCGAAGAACTAAATTCGCGTTTGCACGTTTTTCCGGCGCGCGCCGATAGGGCTCGTGAGGCCGTTACGCAACTTCAAATGCACCAGGTGGAATCCGGGACTCAAGGGCACGTAGTGCATCAGATTCCCGTCGTTTCGCCCGCGCTGCAGAGGTCTGCGTTCTCCCCGGACGCCCGCGTAGCGGCTTCACCTTCCTGGTTCGCTATCCAGACCAGATCGCGTTTCGAATTTTCGGTTCGTGACCAGCTCCGCGGCGAAGGCGTCGAGGAATTTCTCCCGACCTGGGATGAACGCGTGAAGTGGAGCGATCGTGAGAAGGTCACGACGCGGCCCTTGTTCCCGGGCTATATCTTTGCGCGGTTCGATCCGGCCGATGCGCCATCGATCAGCCGGGCGCGCGGCGTTGTAACGATTTTGAGTATCGACCAGATTCCCGTTTCGATTCCTGATTGCGAAATCGCGGACCTGCGACAAGTGATCGAGTCAACCGTTCCCGACGCATGCTGCCCTTATGTGGTAGGTGCTTCGGTCACGGTGAAATCCGGATCGTTCGCGGGGCGCTCCGCCGTGATCGCCCGAATCAAAGGCGGCACGCTCCTCACTTTAATGTTGCCCATGTTCGGCCGCGATACTCCGGTTGAGATCGAAGCGGCGGACGTGAAGAAAGCGGACGCGCCAAAGGCGAAGAAATGACAGACCCGATGACGGTGGTGCTGTGCGTCGCGGTGATGGCGCTTCTGCTCTGCGGTGCGGTCCTCGAACACCGGGTCCGGAAGCTCGAAGCGAAGGCGGCGAAAACGACAGGAGCCACCGGTGCCGTGGGTGCGACAGGCGCCACGGGCCGCGACGGGCTGCACAAATGAAAGAACTCGTCACCGTGCTGATCCTCTCGGCCCTGATACTCGCCCTCCACTGGAGGCCGCGCGCGTGACCGTTCCCGTTCCGAAGCCCGAAGGCCTCAGCCTTTCCGACTTCACCGAATTTCTCTATACCGCGTTCTTTGCATCGCGCTTCCCGCCGGAGTCCGGAGTCGACGTCAACCCGCTATTTGAAGACATGTCGCCGTGCGTCAGAGCCGCGTGGCGATCCGCCGCGGAGACCGCGCTGAGATTGGCGCCGCAGGTCCGGACTGCATATCTCCGGGCGCCTGTCGGCCCGAATGCGATGTATCACCAGCCATGAAAATGCTACTCCTTATCGCCTTCCTGGCGCTGTCTGCCCACGCCGCATCGCTCACGGTGTCGATGCCGCTGAAGTGGGTTGTACATCCGGTGGCCAGCTTCCATTCGAGTCGTAAGTCTCTCGACGGGATGCTGATCACAGACACGATCCTGCAGATGATTAACGTCGGCGATTATGCCACCACCAGACGGGGCGCGTTCCCGGGCACCGGCGGGTGTGAGCTGAACCCGCTGCTTATCTCGGCGCCATGCCAGATCGATGTGCCGCGATTCACCGGGGTAAAGATCGCGGTGGCTGCGGCCGGCCTGGCTGAGTGGATTCCGGTGTGGCTCGGCAAGAGCACGCCCAACTATGTTTTCACGATCACAGTGGTTAACGCGGGGTTAGCCGTTCCGCTCGGCATCGCGGTCGGCAGTAATATCCACCAGCTCACTAAATGAGTTATGACGGATGACGAGATTGTCGCGAAGTACGCGGGCCGCGCACAAAGTATTGCCTGGCGGATCTCCCGCATCACGGGCTTCAGAATTCCTGTCGACGATCTGAAACAGGAGGCTCTGATGGCCTCTATACCCGCTTTTCGAAGTTGGAACGGTCTGGGTTCGGAAGAGGCCCGGGTCCACAGCCGAATGAGATTCGCGGCGCTGGATGCCCTCAGGCAGGAAACCGGTAACCGCCGTGTGGGATTCGCCTATGGGGCGATGGTATCTATCGATGCCGGGTACAGACGTAAAAATGGAGACCTCGAGCTTCGCGTGAACAAAGGCCCCGCCGTGGATCCATGGCCCGCGATGGAAGCCGCGCTCGATGTCGAGACTCTCATGGGCGGCCTCAAGGATCGCGATTGCGAACTGGTTCGCCGGCGCATGCGCGGAGAAACGTTGAAGGCAGTCGGACTCTCCTTTGGCGTAAGTGAATGCCGCGCAAGCCAGATCGAGGCCAGAGCGCTCAGGGTTATGCGGGCTGCCGCGTGACCAGCGATGCGTTCGCGGAGCAGCTCTTCCGTACGTGGCTGAGATCGCGGCTGGGCGATCAAAACGTTTACCCGTCGTGGAAAAACCTTCCGCCCGAGATCAGGGCGACCTGGCGGGATGTGGGCCATGTAGCGCTTGCGCTCCGCGAGTCTGTTGGCGACCGAAAAGAATGAAACTCCTTCTTACCTTCGCGCTCCTCGCTGTTTGCGCCTTCGCACAGCAGGGCGATCCGATTGGGCCGACTGGCACCCTGATGCAGATTCCGGCGGACAGTCCGCTGCTGGTCCCGGCGACGGATGGAGCATCGCAGGTTATACCGAATACGGTATCGCTCCCGGTCGAGATCGACGGCGGCGCCGCGGGGCAGCCCGGCGTGGCTGGCCCCATCGGGCCCGCGATTGCAGTGACGGTCGCGCCGCCGGCGAAGCTAACGCGGAAAGCGCGCTTCAATCTAACGGTGAAGACGGCCGCGTTGGTTGTAGCTGTCGTCGTCATCCTGGCGGCGCGGGTTTACGCCGCGGGGCATCCGTTCTGACCACCATCACCAACTTCGGCGTCGTCGTTCCAGGCAAGCTCTATCGTGGCGCGCAACCCACCGACGCGCAGTTCGCGGAGCTGAAGGCGCTAGGCGTAACGACCGTGATCGATCTTCGCGAGCCTTTCGGCCGCACCGACGAATCGATCGACTGCGAGACGCTCGGGATGGCGCATCACAATATCGCCATCGGCGCGACGGAGCTTACTTTCGGTGTCGAGCCGCCGATGGAAATGCAGATTGCTCAGATCTTCGATCTGATCGCGGATCCGGATTTCGTTTGCTTCGTGCACTGCAAACACGGTGAGGATCGAACCGGCGCCGTAATCGCGGCGTACCGGATGAGCGTGGATCACTGGACCAATGCGCAGGCGATGGCGGAGGCGGAGGCGTTCCACATCAGCCCGCTGCAGCTCTTGATCCGCGCGTGGATTCGCGATTACAAATGCTGATCGACAAAGCGTTCCTGCTTGAAGTAGCGCTGCCGCTGGCCGAGGCGGCGTATACCGTGGTTTCCGAAACGCCGGCGCTGCCCGCAGGTTACGCTTCAATCCGGTCAATTCAACTTGACCGCCCTCTCGGCAAGATCTCGCCGGACAACCCCTACTTCGGTTTCGTGGCCACCGCGGGCAACGTGGTTTATATCGCGATCCGCGGCACGGAAACGCCGGACGAATGGATCGACGATTTCGAATCGGTACTTGAGGACGTCGGCGGGTTTAAAGTACACGCCGGTTTTCAGCGCCTGCTCGAAGCGCTCTTGCCTTCGATCCGTTCCGCGATCGCGGACACGCGCGCTGGCACGCAATTCTGCGTAATCGGCCATTCGCTGGGCGCTGCCGCCGCAACCCTTGCGGCCGCGAGTATCGCGGGCGGGACTTCCCTGCCCGTCACCTGCATCGTGTTCGCCAGCCCGCGGGTCGGCGATGTGGCGTGGAAGACGCATTGCGACGCGAAGATCACCCTGGTGCGAGTTTCCAATACGAAGGACATCGTTACGCATTGTCCACCCCGTCCGCAGTTCATCCACGCTGGCATGACGGCGGTTTTTGACGGATGGCTGAACGCCATCAGCGTCGGCCAGGCGCTCGACGCGCATTTCGAGCATTCGCTTCCGGCATCGTACGGGCCTGGAATCGCGAAGATGCCGGAAGCGCTCGCGCTGATCGCCCTCACCTGACTTATGTCCACACTTGCAGTTACAAATCAAATCACATCCGAGGCGCTTGCCTACGCGCCCGCTCTTCTGGCGGGAGTGCAGGCAATCGAAACCATCGCGCCGCCCGTGTCGGGTGCAACCAAGCAGTCCGTTCTTCTGAATAAGGTCCTCGTCGGCATCGAGGTAGGAAGCGGCGCACTCGAAAACTCCCCGAATCCCACGGTGGCCAGCTGCGCGCTTCTCGTGAATCTGTTCGCCGCGCTCATCAAGGCATTCAAGCCAGCGCCCGCCGCTGCCGCTCCCGTTGCGCCGCTGGTCCCCTAAAAATGCACTCTGCCCACTTCAGCGAGGCCGAACTGGCTTGTCGCGGATGCGGCTTTTGCCGCTGCCATCAGGTTCTTGTGGACTCGCTGGAGGCGCTGCGTGTAATTGTTGGCGTCTCGATCGCCGTCGACTGCGCGTGCCGGTGTCCGCTGCCGCTTCCTGGGCAACCCCCGACCCCAGGGCACTGCGGGCATAACGCAAAGGTTGGCGGTGTTCCGGACTCCGAGCACGAGCTCGGGATGGCCGCCGATATCAAAATTCAGGGCATGACGCCGGCCGGGATGTACAGGGAGGCGCTGCAGGTACCGGCGTTCGCCGCGGGCGGGATCGGCGTTGCTGTGCACGGCGGGTATATCCACGTCGACACGAGAGCCGCGAAGGCGCGCTGGTGTTACGGACCGAACGGCCAGCAGTGCGCGTGGGATCCGAGTCTTGATGGCTGAAATGTGGAAGCTATCCCTCGAAGAGAAGGCCGCACTTCTCGAAGACGCCGCGGCCTGGAAGGCCACCGCGGAAGCGTGGCACGCCGAGGCGATGAAGCAGGCGCGCGAAAATGCGGCGCTTAAAGCGCTCCTGAAGCAGCGGCTGCAGTTGATTGTGCAAGCTATGCCGGAGATCGGGTGAAGCGATATGCGCTCCTCGGCGTGCTGCTGTTCGCGGTATCGATAGCAGCCGAGCCAGATGCGGCGCTAATGGAACACGCTCTAACGTTCACCCGGCACTGGCAGGCGTTTCTTTTGGCGTATACGGGTTGCCCGGCAGCCGCGCGGGACGTGGCTGAATGCCGGCCGGCGCTGGGCTCAATCGATTACCGGGAGTGGAAGGCATCGCGCGAAGCAGCGAAGGCGCTGTTCGATCTGCGCGAAAAGTCAGTTGTTTCACAGTGAAACCGAAAACGACAAAGCGAGCTGCGAAAACGCCGCCCGCAGCGGCCGCGCCGAAGCGCAAACGAAAGCTCAAATCCCCGCTGCGCAATAAGCAGCGCGCTTTTCTCGCCGCGATCGCCATCACCGGCAGTATCAAGCAGGCGGCCGAAGAGGCTAAAGTCGGCAGGACGTCGCACTACAAGTGGATGGACGCCGATCCCCGTTATCCGGACCGGTTCGCCAAAGCGATGGCGGAAGGCGATGACGCTTACGAAGACGAGGTTTCGGTCCGCGCATACAAAGGTGTCTTCGAGCCACTCGTGTTTCAGGGTCAGTTTTCGTATGAACAGATTCCGTGTCTGGATCCCGAGACTGGCTTGCAGCTCACCACCACTGATCCGATCACGGGGAGGACGATTCTCAAGTTTGCGCGAGGCGAGATCCTCGGCGTCTGGAAGAAATCGGACGCTCTGCTGATGTTCCGCCAGCGGGGCCGCTTCCCTGACCGTTACGGCACGCGCGATCTCAATAAATCTGACGACAATGCAGACCCGCCTCCATTCATCGTCACCATCCAGCAGCGTTGATGTCCGTGCCCGCTGCAATGAGTGAGACGCGGCCCTGTCGAAGTCAGACTCCGGCCGCCGCAAGGCGATGTTTTCAGCTGCCTGAAGCGTTTCATCGTGTTGGTCGCAGGCAGGCGATTCGGCAAGACGTTTCTGGCGTGCGTGGCACTTCTGCGGGCCGCCATAGATCCGGATTTCAGCCAGACACCGATTTCCGAACGCGTTTGTTGGTATGTAGCGCCTACCTATAAGCAGGCGAAACGGGTGGCGTGGAAGCAGCTCAAGGCTCTCACCCGGCCGTATTGGCGCAGGCGTCCGAATGAAACCGATTTATCGATCGAGCTGAAATGCGGCGCGGTCATCGCACTGCGCGGCGCGGACAACTACGACAACCTCCGCGGCGAAGGCCTCGATTTCGTCGTGATGGACGAAGTAGCGGACATGCATCCCCAGGCGTGGACCGAGGTTATCCGGCCAATGCTTTCGGACCGGATGGGGAAGGCCCTGTTTATCGGCACGCCGAAGGGCATGGGGTTCTTTTACGACCTCTGGCAGGAAGCCCGGCTGAAGCTCGATTGGGCGGCGTTTCAGTTCACAACGGAAGACGGTGGAAATGTCTCGCGCGAGGAAATCCAGTCCTCCGCGGCGGATCTGGACGAGAAGACTTTCCGCCAGGAATATCAGGGCAGCTTCGAGAACATGGCGACGGGCGCCATCTACTATGCGTTCAATCGCGCGCTGAATATCGCGCCGCAGGGCTTCCTGTATTCGAACCAGCTTTGCTGGACACTCGATTTCAACGTCGACCCGATGTGCAGCCTGATCGTGCAGATCGAGGAATCGGGAACACGAGCGGAAGCGCTGATGGGCAGGCGCGGCGCCACGGTTCGGGTGCTGGGCGAAATCTGCCTTCCGGATTCGAACATTCGCGAGGTCTGCGCGGAATTTGCGAGACGGGCCGGTCCCTGGGCGGAACAACGCGGCCAGATCCGCGTGAACGTGTACGGCGACGCCGCCGGCAATGCCCGCACGCACGCGGGCGCATCGGACTGGGAATTAGTTCGCGAGTACTTCCGCAACGACCGTCGGTTCGTTTTTAATTTCAAGGTCCCATCGGCGGATCCGCCGGTTAAAGACCGCGTTACGGCCGTCAATTCGATGCTGTGCAACTCGCTCGGCGAGGCACGGCTTTTTGTGGATCCGAAGTGCAGGGAATTGGTCCGCGATTTTGAACAGGTGTCGTGGAAGCCGGATGCTTCGGGCAACCTGACGGCCTCAATGGACAAGCGCGATCCGCGCCGTACCCATGTTTCTGACGCGCTGGGCTATTTGATTCATCGCGAGTTTCCGGTCCGGCAGCGCGGCGGCCCGCAATCGGAAGTACTTCTTTAACCGGTTATAGAGGATACAACAAAATGCACCCAATCGAAGAGGCAATTCTGTTTCTGCTGAACGAGGCCGCGAAGCACGCGGTCGACCCGCACACGCACGCCACTGCAAAACGTTTGATAGCCGGCATCGCGCCGGTCCTGCCCGAAGACGAGGCGGAGCAAAAGAAGGCCGACGCCTAATGATTATCGTCCCTCTCGGCAAGATCGCCTGCGTCACTCCCGGCACGCCGGTGCGCGTCACAGCGACGCCGACGCCATGTTACGGCCTCATCATCTCGCCGGTGCCCGGAAATGCCGGCAATACGTACTTCGGCGTGTCGACGCTCGTGAAATCGACCGGTGTCGGCGTCATCAAGGCGTTCCTTAAGCCCACAGCGACGGGCATCGTCGACCCGCTGAAAGTTAACGGTCCGGACGGCAATCAGATGAATGCCGCCGACTATTACATCGACGCCGACACCGCGGCGGACGGGCTGCTCGTTTCTTACATCCAGGCCTGATGGACTTTCCAGCTGCAGTTCCGATTAAGGCGCTCGATGCCGAGCACCCCGAATATAGCCTCTACAAGGGTGCCTGGCGAAAGCTGGGCCTGCTCTATGGTGGCGGTTCGGTCTTGAAGGAGAACTGTGGCGAGGTTCTCATGCGTCGGGTAAAAGAGCATGCCGACGTCTTCGCGTCGCGCCAGGAGAACTTCAACTATTCGAACCTGCTTGGCAATATCGCCGGCTGGTACGTTTCGTCGATGTTCGCGCGTGAGCCGGATATCCTGACCCGGGTCAGCGCAATCGCGGACATCAAAGCGGCGCAGGATGCCGTGCCCGCCGACACGGCTGCGTGGATCGCCCAGTGGGAGCTCGACTGCGATCACCACGGTGGCGCCTATGCCGATAAGTGGCGGCAGGTATTGGCGCACCAGATCGTTTTCGGCAGGTCGTGGCTGCTGATCGATCTTCCCGATTCCGCCGGCGCGCAGTATGGATCGCTGGCACAACAGGAAGCTGCGGGCGCTCTCGATCCGGTCATTCTGACTTATGACCCGACCTGCGTTCTCAACTGGAAAACGGATGATTACGGCAATGTGATCTGGGTGGTATTGAAGGTGCAAACGTTCGAGGCTGCCCTTCTGGGCGAAACCCAGGTGCGTGTTTGCTGGTATATCTACACGCCCGATCAGGTAGCAGCATACGAAGTTTTATTTGAGGCTGGCCCGGGCGCGGCAGCAAAAGAAGAGAACGCGGCCCTCGTCGCGGGCTATCCGCGGCGCCACGCGCTGAGCGATCACCAGCGCGTGCCATTGCGGCGCTGCGATGCGCCGGAGGGCATGTGGTTCGGCGATCGCGTCATGCTGCCGCTGCTGAAGCACCTGAATATGGAGAACGCGCTCGACTGGCAGATCTTCCAGTCCGCCCTCGCCATGCTGGCGATTTTCGGACCCTACGACGACACGCCGACGATGAGCGAGGTCTCGTGGCTGCACTTTCCCGATAAGGAAACGCGCGCCGAATGGCTTGAGCCGGAAGGCAAGGCCATGCAGACGCATCGTGAGCGTTTACACGAACTGCGCGAGGACGTCTATCGATCCTGCTATCTGATCGATCAGGCGCGAAGCGGGCGGGCAACGCCCGCGGCGCAATCCGGCATTTCGAAGGAACAGGATAAATCGCCTTCGAAGGACGCGCAGGAAGGCTTTGGAGACAACCTCCGCACCGATATGCAGGGCGTGCTCGATGACGTGCTGACGATCCGCGGCTATGCAGAGATAGCGGCTGACATTCGCGGGTTCGATTTCGCCGACAAGGGCGGAGCCGAGGACGTGGAATTCCTCAGCGCTATTCAGGCCGAGAACGTTCAGTCCGACACCTTCGCAAAGGAAATACAGAAAAAGCTCGTGCGCATCGGGCTGCAGGACGCGAACCCGGCAGTTTACGCCGCCATCGATGCCGAGATCGATGCCGCGCCGACGATTTCCGATCTGGCGGCCGCCGCGGCGGTAACGCAGCAGGCGCTGTTCTCGCAATCGCTCGCGGGCTACTCGAGCTAACCACATAAAGGAAAAATGAAACATTTTGGATTGATGTCCCGACTCTTCGAAGAAACCGGCGGCACCGGCGGAGGAACCGGAGCGTTCGATGCAGCCGCGTTTCAGACTTCGCTGATGGCCGAGGTAACGAAAGCCATCACGGCATCGCAAACGGCCTCCGATAGGAAGTTCACGGCCGAATTGGCAAAATACGCACCAAAGGCGTCAACCGACGATGCAGCCGCGCAGGCCGCGGCAGATGCCGCTGCTGCGACTGCAGCCGCCGATGCCGCAGCTGCCGCAAAGCGCGACCCCGCATACGCAGCCCTCGAGCGCGCCAACAAGGATTTCGCGGCCCGCTTCAAGGCGCTCGAGGAAAAGAACGCGGCCACGGAAGAGCTCAACAAAAAGACCAACGCGCAGGCGGAGGAAAAGGAACGCCATGCAGCTATTCGCAGTTCGCTTGGCGACTTCCAGTTCGCGTCCGACGATGCCCGCGAAGACGCTTTCCGCGCGCTCCGCGATGAAGTGAAGCGAGGAGACGACGGCGTGCTCTATGGCGGCGATTTCGTTCCCGTCGGCGATTTCATTAAAACCCGCATGGCCTTGAAAACTCATCTTCTCGCGCCGAAACAGGTCGATTCCTCTGGCGCTCGCCAGGGTGTCGGTATGATCGCCGGCCGCCAGGTCCAGTTCGAAGACATCAAGCCGGGCATGGATCCGAAGGCCCGCGACGCCGCTTGGGAAGCCGTGCGATCCGCCGCCGGTATTAAGTAGCCCCACCTTTCCAGTCAACAAAAACACAGCCAACGGCTCCTAAGCCAGGCGTGTCACAGCAGCACAACAAGGCAAAAGGAGCCTGAATCAGCATGCCAGCAATTACGTCAGCAAATGTGGCGCAAGCCATCGTCAAACTCGTCGCCGCCGACGCCCTCCCGGCGCTCGTCGGTAATCTCCTCATGGGCAACCTGGTGAACCGCGATTTCGAGCCCACGCTCGCCAGCGCAGGCGACACGGTCAATGTGCCGATCTCGCCCAAGCTCACAGCGAACAACATCGCTGAAGCCGGCACCGTCACCACACAGAACCCGGCACTCGGCAACGCGCAAATCGTGCTGAACACGCACATGGAAGCAACGTTCCAGATTCCGGACGTAACGCGCATTCTGGCGACGCCCGATCTGCTCAAAGTCTATATGCAGCCGGCCGTGATCGCGATTGCCGAGAAGATCGAAACGGATCTGCTCGCAATGTATTCGCTCTACACCGCCAACGCAGCAGTGGGCGGCTCAGCGGCCATCACGGAAGCCGTGCTGAACGCCGCGGAGCAGGCGCTCTTCAACGCCAAGATTCCCGGCGGCCAGCGCAAAATCCTGATCGTGGGCGACAACCCCTATACGGCGTTGCGCCAGATCCCGCGGTACACCGAGCTGCAGACGGCCGGCTATGTCATCAATGGCCAGCCCAGCCCGATCGCTGAGGGTATGGTGCTACGCGGAACGAGCTTCGACATCTTCCGTTCGCAGTACATCACGAAAGTCTCGACGCTCTATCACAATCTGGCCTTCGTCCGTGATGCCATCGGCCTGGTGGTTCGCCGTCTCCCGATGCCGCTTCCCGGCACCGGCGCGATCGCCGAGTATGCCGAGATGGGCAATTTCGGCATGCGCGTCACGATGAGCTATCAGCCGAACACGCTCGCTCAGCAGTTCACGGTCGACGTTCTCTACGGCTGCGCGCCGTTGCGGCAGAACTTCGCCGTCGACGTCCAGAGCACCTAGTTCGCTTTTGCTTCGTTTTCAGCGGGCTGGAATGCTCCGGTCCGCTGAAAGCCAAAGGATCAAACGACACACCATGGATGTCAATAAATACTGGAGAGCGGTTCGCGAGGCGGAAAAAGGGTTGCCGGGCGGTCCCGACGATCCGGTTTATATCGTCTCGATCGACAACGAACTGGCGGGTACGGCTGCTGGTAAAGTGAGCGCCGCATCGCGGGAGTACGCCGCGCGCTGGATCGCCGGGGCCACCCATAAGCTGGCTTCCGTCGACGAAATCGACCGCTATCACTCCGAGCTGAGAGCACGCACCGACGCCATCAACAGAACAGAGCTCGAAAAGAAACAGACCGTGCGCCTCGAAACCGCGGTCTCCGACGATCAGCTGCAGCGCGCCCTTGCCGTGGCGCTGGCGGATCGGGACGTGAAGCCCGCGAAGCCAGACCAAAAGCCCGCGCGAAGCTAGATCAAAATTCAAATCAAAAGGAAATTAAAAACGCATGTCAACAATCTCCGCAATCACCACCGGCGAGCAGTCGGTCACCTCGACCGGCGCCATCACCGGCTCGCTCAACACCGCCGCGCTGACCGGCGGCTTCACTGTCAAAATCCGCGTGCGCGGGCTGACTTCAGCGCAGAATATTCAAATCGCGCTCGAAGACACCGCCAACGTAACCCCGTTTTCGGATGCGCTGCAGCCCTGGTCCGTAACCTTCGCGGGCGTAGCTGAAGCCGAGGGCGCGACGCAGTCCGTCCGGAGCTATCAGATCCCGGCCTGCCGCTTCGGGGCGACCAATACCGCACTGCGCTTAAATGCGCAGGTCGTCACGGGGTCTCCGACGGCTCTTGTTCAGGCCTGGCTCGAGCAGTAAGCGGCGCCCCGCCAGCCTATGACCGGTTGTGCCGATTGTGCGCGCGGTCGAAAGAGGCGGCGCCGGGCGATTCGCGTTCCAGACGCACCTCATCGATGAGGCGCTGTATCGCTACTGAGTGACGAAAGGCGGGAGTCTCTCGACTCCCGCCTTCCCCTGGTCCGCCAGCGGGCTGCGGCGGATTCTTCGCCTCGCGGCTTCTCCGCTTCATTGTGGGGTTGTCCTGCACAAAGAAACGAGTTTAACGCTGATGGCCCTCTTCTCCGATTCCGACGTCATCACCTCCGCGGTGGATCTCACGCAGATCGACGGCGAGATCAGCGATGTAGCCACCGCCGAATCGATTACCGTCGACGGCGCCGGCGGCATCATCCGGCAGGCATGGGCGGAGGCGAAAAACGAGATCCTGCGGGCCCAGCAGCTTTACAACACCTGGTATGGCGCGTCCTCTCTCGCCGGGGGCGGTTCCTGGGCCGTCCTCAGCGCCAGTTATACGGCCGCTTCAATCCCCCGGGTTAAACCAGCGCAGATTGTTGTCAGCTCAGCTTATGCGGACGATGTTTCATCCCTGCAGACCTGGCTCTCTTATCTGGCGCTCCGCAACTTCTACCGGGCTGCGGCCAATCGCAAGATCAAAGACCGGTATGAGGCGAAGTTCATTCGCTACGCAGCTGCCGCCGCGAGCGCCTGGGGAACGTTGCGAGCCAACGGGCTGCCGATCGTCTTCCGGCCGCTCGAATGTCCTGGCGCTCTTCATGCAGTCAACGCGGGCGCGTGGGGACCCTCCAGCGTCTCGGGCGTTGCCGGCGGATCCGCCGCCGCAGCGCTCTATGACATCGCGATTACATACGTCGATCAGAGCCAGTACATTTCGCCCGCGGTCAAAGGGAACGGAGAAAGCGGACCCGGCGCTCTCGTCGTCGCCTTCCAGCTCGCGGCATCGCAGCATCTTTCCGCCTCGATCGCCGGGCTCAATCCGCCGAATGGCGCGCCCGATAAGGTTGGCATTGCCGACGGCCAGGTCGTTCCGCTGAACGCTTCCGGCTGGAATGTCTATGCCGCGGCGACCGGCGGAGCGCTTACGCTACAGAACGTTTCGCCGATCCCGATAGCGACCTTAAGCTACACGCTCGCCGCAGCGCCGACGACAACCGGGCCGGTTCTCCAGAGCGGGCAATTTCCCGATCGCAATCTGTTTTTCCAAAGGACACTCAATCGCGCATGAAAATTCTATTGCTTATCCTCGCTCTCGCGGTCTCCTGTTTGGCGCAGCAAAAGGTCGATAACTCGGGAGCCGAGTGGGTGGCGCCGATGCCGCTCAGGCCCTTCTCCACTTTCGCCGGCGGCTGTCACAACGGGCATATGGCGACGGCCTCGGACGGCGTTCCCGGCGCCAACGTGTATGTGTGCGGATTGTCCCATGACTGGAATCTGATCGCGCCGGGCGTTGCCGCGGTCACTCCCGCCATGCTCGGGCCGAACGTGCTCGCGGTTCTTACCGATGCCGCAACTGTGACATGGGCTATCGCAGGCGTTTTGAATGCCAGGGCTTCGCTGACGTTCACCGCGCATTCCGGCAGCCGCACGCTGAACCTTACAGGCCTCGTCGCCGGCGGCGATTACAAACTGGAGCTCACTCAAGACGCGACCGGAGGTGAAGGCCTGATTCTCGGCACCGGCTGCGTCTGGAAAGTGGCGTCGGCAGGTGCGGGCGCGGTCACCCTTACCAATGCCGCGAGCGCAATCGATCTTCTTTCCTTCACATACGATGGCGCGAACTGCCTCACGACGTTTTCAGCGCATCTGAACTGACGGGGACGATTGGTTTCGGCCAGTGCCAGGTCTCGCATCTGCAGCGCTGACAGTACCTAACGCGGCACAATTCCGGGTTGCTGGCGGGAATGTCGCTGTTTTCGCACCACTCGCAAACGTAAATCACAGCTATCATTCTGCAACAAAATGGGCGACGTTCACGAGATAGTCATAGCGCACGATCGCTACGTCACGGCCTCGGTTTCGGCATATGAGCAGCGGCTCGACCAGCTGGTAGCCATCGCGACCGCGCGGACGATTGCGGACCTCTCTCGCCGGCTGACCGTCGATAAGAACGGCGTCATCGCGGGTACTGCGGCGAATCGGCGCGTGCTTCGAAGCGTCGATGACATTTTCATGTCGGAGCTGGAAGATGCCGGCTTCAGCGCGCTGAACCGATCGTATGCGGGCCAGTTCGCCGGCCAGTTACCGTTTCTCGATGAGATCCTCGACAAGATCTCCGACAGCCTGAAAACGCCGCTCGGGAATGTCGGCGATACAGCCCGCGCACAGGAGAAACAAACCGCGGCTGAACGGCAGGCCACACCGCAGCCCATAACGGCATCGCCGGGCGCGAAGGACGGGAATAAGGAAATACCCGGTCAGGGCTCCATTCCGCCCGAGGGATCGCCGCCCATGCAGAGATACAGCGTGCGCGACGTGATCCGCGCGCAGGAGAAGCAAACGCTGACCGCGCAGCAGGCCTCAACCGTCGACTCGCTTCAGGGGGCTGCGCAGGCTGTGGCGGCCGGCGCCAAGCGGCAGGCGATGTTCGGATTCGCCGGACTGAAAGTTTCGGACTTGGCGGCAACCCTTTCGAAGTCGCTCGGGAAAACGACGGCGCAGGCGGAAACGATCGCGGACACGGCTCAGGTCATGTTTTACCGGACCGCGACCGCGCAGGCGTTCGCCGTCATCGAAAAGGATCTTCCGGAGATGAAGATCCGCTACGAGTACGAAGGCCCGGACGATTCGCTGACCAGGCCATTCTGCGATCACTTACTTCAGGCCGCGAAAACGTACACGCGCGATGAAATCGGGCGGATGAATAATCACCAGCTGCCCAATGTCCTGATAACGGCCGGTGGCTGGAATTGCCGGCATCAGTGGATGGTCGCGCTTTGAGCGTCGCCCTGAAAGACGCGCTGAAGCTCGCGGCCATGCAGTTCCTCAGCTGGTCGATCTGCACGCTGTCATGGCGCGCAGTGGCCCAGGCCAACGTCCCTGCCGCCATTTTGACGGACACGACGCTCGGCACCCTGAGTTTCTTCGTGTTGCGCAAGATCGCGAAGGCGGACGACACCACGCTGATCCCGTGGATCGGTTACACCCTGGGCGGTGTGGCTGGCACAGTGACGGGCATTTACCTTTCGCTCTGGTGGTTCGGGAAATAAGACCAATGACCATCATCTACCTCAAGTGGCGCGATGCGATACACAGCATGAACGAACACGCGATCACTGAGCTTGGTGGCCTCGCGGAGCTCCACGAAATTGGCTTTCTGATCAAGGAGACACCAGATTCGATCGTCATCGGAACGGAGTGCCAGGATGCCGCGACCAACGTTCGGATGTGGTTGACGGTTCCAAAAGTCAACATCGTGGACATCAAGCGCACCACACTGGCCCGCGCTTTTCCGAAGCCGCGCGTAAAGAAAGCCCGAAAGCCAGAAAGCCAGAAAGACGCAAAGCCAGAATGACAGCTACTTTCACAGCGCAGAATGGCGCCGATCCCGTGACCGAGGTCCGGAGCCTGATGACCGCGGCGCTGCCGACCGAGGGCGATTTGCTTTACGCCCTGCAGCGGCAGCGCACCCGCATTCTCAAGCGGACCGCGGCCGGCGTCGATTCCGATGGCGCATCATTCGCGCCCTATTCGCCGGGTTATGCCAAATCGAAGGAGAAATTCGGACGCAGCGCAGGCACCGTCGATCTGCGCGGCCGCAACGCTCCGCACATGCTGCAGGCGATTATGGCCACTGCCGGATCCCTGACCGACGACGGCGATTCGAACACGCGAGCGGTCAACGGCAGCCTGGCGTTTTACGATGAACGCGCAGCGCTGCTGGCGGAAGTCCACAACGAGGGCGCGACGATTCGAACACGGCTCGGATATGGCGGATTCGAGGAAGCGTCTTACGGCTACAAACCGCGTAATGCGCGCCGGCTGAAGGCCGCGAAGGCAACCCTTACGATGCCCCGCCGGCATTTTTTCGACGCCTCCGATCAGGACGTTCACGAGATGGAAAACGACATGGGTGCGAGAAGCGAAATGCGCATGCGGGGCCGCGCGGCGTGACATCACCCATTGCGCTTGTGCGCGCCGCGGTCATGGCGCAGCTGTCGCTCGCGCTGAATCCTAATCTGGCCGCCTCGTGCATAGCGTATGGAGTGCCCGCAGTGGTTTTCAATTTTCAACCTGGAAGTAAGAATGTCATCCAGGCGAATATCGCTTACGTGGACACGGAAGACTCGGGCGTCGCGAATCTGAATCTGCTCGCGGTGTATGGCGCCGGCGCGGCCCCGTTCGTGGCCGGCGGCAATCAGAAGCTCTTCAATGCCACCTGGTCCGGCAACGTGCGGATCAATCTCGATCTGTATATGGGCGTGCTGGGCGAGAAGGTACGCGATTTCGAGCCGTGGGCGGATGCCGGCGAAGACGCCATGATCACCACGATGAACAGCTTCAGCGCACAGGCGAATCTGACGGGATCCGGGAAGCTCTACGCGTTCGAGATTTCATCCACGCGGGGTAAATGCGGACAGGACGGCGAGAACTGGATCGTGCCGATTAAATTCGTCGCTCAGTTCGAAGCCTATATCGGAGGCTAGCAGGCTCCGGGCAGCTTGTGCCACGGATGAACGCAGAATATAAGCTCTCCGCCGGCGTCGGGATCTTTGTATATACCGGGGCACTCGGCGTGACGGCCCTCCTGGCACTCCGGCGATATCGAGGTCAGGACCTCAGGCGCATCGTCAGGGTCGAAATGATGCCATTGCAATTTGCCCGGGGCTGTCACGGCTTCGGTTCGGGAGCCGTTTTGCGGTCCTCGGCGAATGTGGTCTTCAGCGTTCCATCTTTGGCGGCTTTCACCACGGATTCGAGCAGGCCTTGCCGGAATTCGTGATAGGCGTCGCGCACAGCCTTAGTACGCGCGAGGAACTCCCCGGGCGCATTCGTATCAGCCGAGGGCACGGTCGCGTGGATCGTCGCGGAGGCCCATTTAGCCAGCTCGGCGTCGGTCTCGGGCCCGGGCAGGAAGATCTCATCCCACAGATCCGCCGGAAGCAATAGTGCGGGCGGCGACGCCACGATCAGAGCGGTTGCGGCAGCCGGCTCCATTTCGACGATCTGCCCATAGCGCGAAAGCGCGATGTCGCCGGGCAGGATCGTTTCGCTTCCGAAAAACCTGAATTCGCTCATAGCTCAACTCTCTCACAGATCTTCAACAAACCACGCGAGGCGGTTCCCGCGCAACCTATCTCACCCCGGCGCCCGCCGGGCCTAAAGGAAAAACCAAAACATGTCCTACTACGCTCTGAATCTCAGCAATTCGCGCGACAGAACGCTCTATGCACAGATCATCACCGATCCGCGCACTATACCCAACACGACAGGCGTCTGGACGTCTGCCGCGGCTCAACGGGTCCGCTTCAATACCTTCGGCCCGATCGCCGGTAACGGGCTGAACTCACCGACATATAAGACCGGCTTTCGGTCGCGCCTGAAGGGAATTCGCGGCCGCCAGGGCGGTTCGTGGACGCTCCAGAAGCCGTTCTTCCCGTCCGGCGCCGCGGGCACGCGTCCGGATGACGATCCGATCCTGCAGGCCATCTTCGGCGCCACGGGAGCGGTCTCCGCGGGCGTGAGCGTGACGTATAGCCTGACCGACGCACTGAACTATCTGCTTTTCCTCGACTACAACAAGACGCCCGGGCTCACGAATCCGACCAACCGTTACGTTATGGGCGCCATTCCGCAGAGCGTGAAGTTTACGGGCGGCGCGAATTTCCTCGACATGGAAATTTCGGGCGGCGCCGTGGGTGTCGGCGACAGCGTCAATTTCCCCTATAGCGGCTTCGATGCTCCGCTCGCGGGTAAGGGCTCTCAGGCGAGCGGCCTGACCACCTTCCCTGCGGAGCCGACCGTCACAGTCAACGGCAACATTCTTCCGGGCTTCGGCTCGGGCGCCGGCTTCTCGATCGGCGGCTCGACGGTTTATGAAGTCCGCGGAACCGCGGAAATCAACATGGAGATGGGAGTTGAAGGTGTGTCCGATGCGGTAACCGATCCGTATACGATCGGCTTCCTCGGCGGCGAGCGCCTGATTTCGGTATCGAACATCACCTGCATCGATTCCGATTCCACGCTCCTGAACGCGCTGAAGGCGGCCGCCTTCACGAAGGCGCCGCAAACGCTGGCGTTCACATTCGGCAATGTGGCCGGCTCCATCGTGACGATCAACCTGAACAACGTTCAGATCGGCGCGAATTCATGGGAAGAGTCGGGCGCGGGCCTGAACATCAAGTTCGGCAGCTCGGGCGCGAACGCAACGAGCATCACGGTCACGGACGAAATGAATATGGTGCTGACTTAAAGCCCGCGACGGTCAGAGCCATGCAGCCGGACCGGATGATCGCGGCGTACCAAAAGTCCGGATAGTAGCCGCCAAACAGAAGCTTGACCGCATCGCAGTTGGCATTCCATTCCTCATCGGAACGGCTCGACACCATCAGGTCTATTACCTCGGCTTCGGTCACTACCTGATATTCGCATTCAAAAAGGACCAATGGATTTCAAATCGACTTACACGCTCGAATCGACCGCCTTCCCGGGCGTTATCGTGACCCTGAAACGAATGGGGCCGAAACGCCGCGCGGAAGTGGAGCTTTCCGTTTCCGCTGCCCGCGCGAAGCAGCGCGAGCTATCGATGCGCCATGAAGACGTGCGGCAAAAACTCGTCGCGGCGATCGCGCTGTCGCCGAGAGATGAGGAAGGCCGGCCGATCGAAGCGGAACTCCGGGGCGAAACCCTGGTGCTGGCTATGGAGCTGCAGGCTATCAGCGATGAGGCCTCCGCGCTGGTGCGTGCGCAGATTCATCCGGCGTTCATCATGGCGGCCGTGAAGAGTTTCGGCGGCGCGGAAGCGCTGACTTATGACGGGAAAGCTGCCAGCGCGGCGCTACTGGTCGAGAACGGCCCGGATGAGCTTTTCGATGAGCTGGTGGAATCGATCAACGGGAACGGATATCTGTCGGCCGCGGCGGCGCGAAATTTACCCTTGCCTTCCACTTCCGGCGCGCAGGCGGATGGCGAACTGACGAGTACGATTGCGCCGCCTGCGAATCCCGCCGACTCTACATTGCCCGCCGCTGCTTAGCGCGGCATCCGGAGGACGTAGAGCCGGCGAAGCGCGTCTTCCTGAAGAGGCTTTCTTTTTGGTATCAGTATGGGCCGGATCCGCGCGAGTGGTGGAGCGCGGGTTATCCGCTGGATCTCGAAACCACGAAAGGCATCAAACGGATCCGCGTCGATATCGATGAGATCCGTTCGGCCGAGTGCCCGAAATCGGTCGTGCTGCGCGACACGCGCGCTGACGATCTGGTCCAGATATTCAGTCAGGCGCAGGCCGTTGGCGAGTCGCCATTCGGTTCGGCCGAAGCGTGGCCGGGATCATTTTACGACGCGGTCGGGATTCTCAAAGCGCAGAAGGCGCGCGATGAAAATGCGCAGGAACGGGCAATAAACAGAGCTTAGATGGCTTACGATATCAAATTCAACGTCGCCCAAACCGGCGCCGAGACCATCGACCAGATCACGGCCAAGATGACCGTGATGAAGGCGCAGATCACCGCGACCGGGCTAGAAATGCGCCAGACCGCGAACCGCGTCGCCGATGCCGAAAAGCAGATGGCGGAGGCGGTCACCGCCGGCCATACGAAGATTGCGGATGAGATCTCGAAAGTAGCAACGGAGGAACGCGCGGCGCTGGACGGCCTCGTCGTCAAGCAACGGGAGCTCAAGGCGTCGCTCGAAGCGTTGACACCCGCGACGAAGAGTGCCACCGCGGCACAAGTTGAATATACAGCGGCGACAAGAGAGCAGTCGGAAGCTGCTGAAGCACAGGCCGCCGCGACGGTTCAGGTTACGGAAGCCACGACACGGATGGTTCCGGCGATTGCTGCGGCGAACGCGGAATTTGCGCTCATGGAAGGTCGCCTTCCCACGCGCGCATTGGGGCAGATGGCGGTGAATGTACTGGGCCTCGGGCCACTCCTCCAGAGCCTTTTTCCGCTCCTCGGCGCGGTGGCGTTTGTAGAGGTCCTCGGCCAGATGATTGGCAAGGTGGGCGATCTTTACAATAAGTGGGATCCGGTGGTTAAGGCGGAAACACTCGCGCTTGAGCAGATGAAGAAGCTCAATGCGGAGTATGACAAAGCAGCGAGCGAGGACCGAACTTTTAAGCTCGACAAGATCGAGCGCGAGCAGGGAAAAGCCGAACGCCTGCGCGCGGAAAGCGGATACGCAGGGGCAGACCTCGTAAGCGACACAGACGCTGTGACAATTTTACAGCGACGTATTGCGGAGGATAACGCCAAAATAAAAGCCGGTACCTCCAATCGCGGCAACTGGGACGCTAGCGGTAAGGCAGTCGACACACTTGACAGGGACGCGCTCGCCGCTCTCCGTCATCGCGACGACGTGCTCAGGCCGCAACTAGAAACCGCGCGTGAACTTGTTACGAGGGACACCAGTCACGTCGGCGACCTGCAGGCGAAGACAATAGCGGCGCAGAAGCAGCAAGACGACAAAGAGGCGCGGGAACAGCGCGAAGCGGGAGCCCCAGCACGCGAGCTGAAGAAGCGCCAGGATCAGGGTGTCATCGGCGCGAACAAAGAACTGGGGACGCTGTCGGCAAAGGAACTGTCGGACACCGAAAAGATCAAAGCCGATCGTCAGGCCATTCAGGACCAGCTAAAGGCCGACGGTCTTCTGACGACCGCGCGCCTTGCTGTCGAGCAGGCCATCACCGCAGAGCTACTGAAGCAGTATCAAGTGAAGCTCGACAAAGACGCAGTTGGCATCGCCAGCGCGTTCGGCGAATGGCAGATAACGAGTGCAGAGCGCCAGCGCCGCGGCCTGCTCGAAGATCTCGAACACAGCCGCGACCCGCACGAATTCGACGAGTACAACAAAACCGAAGCCGCGAAGCGCGTCGCGGGCGGCGATCTCGCCGCCTCCGATTCCTCGCAGGTGCGTCGCCAGCTGCAGGCCACGATCCGCGCGAACTCCGCCCGCGGCGGCGGACCCGGCGGAGCGCAGGGCGCGGCTGCCGATATGCAGGCGCAACTGACGGCGGCGAAACAGATCTTCGATATCGAGCAAAAACGCATCAACCTTTATGACGATGCAGACCAAAAAATAAAAGACAACGGAGCCAACGCGAAGCAGGCAGCCGAGTCGGTTTACCAGGCGCAGGCGCAGTACGAAGAATCGCTCGACGAGCTCCGCGAGAAAAATCTCGAAAAATACCACAAAGACGCCGTTTCGATTTTCGACGCGTTAACGAACCGCCAGGTCGGCGCGGGCCGCGCGCTCGGGTTGCTGCTCAAAAAAGACGCGCTGAGCGAAGGCGGAACGCTGTTCGGTAATGTCGTCGGGCCGATGCTGCAGCAGGCGGGTCAGGGCGTTGCGGGCGCGATCCCGGGTAGCTGGGGGAAAACACTCAAGGGGACGATGCTCGATCCCGGCAACAAGGCGATTCCGGATGCCGCACAGGCCGCGATCATGACCAACACGGATAAAACCGTGGGTTGGCTCGCGAAAATTTACCAAACAATCAGCGGACAGACCTCGGCCTCCGATCCATCGTCCGCGGACCCCGCCTCCGCGATATCGATGGCGGCGGCGAACCCGCTGACGAATCCACTGTCCGCAATGTCGGCAATGGCTACCTCTTCCCTGCCCGCGGCGTTGAGCAGCGGACCGCTTGCTGCGATCACGAAGGCCCTCGGGCTTGCCGGCGGCGGCATTGGCTCTGTATTTAGCGGGAACGCACTTTCGAATGTACTCGGCCTCGGCACGCCCGGAGCAACGACTAACCTCAGCGGGCCGCTGGCCGGAATGTCGGTTGCGCTACCAGGCTATGCGCCAACAACCGGACAATCAATTGCGTCAGGCGTCGGCCTTGCGGCCACGCTCGGCGCCGGCGCGTTCGGAATCGTATCCGGCCTCCATGCCGGAGGCGCGGGTGGCGCGCTCACAGCGGCCGGCAGCGCGGTAGGAATGGCGGCGGCCATTACGACCAATGTCGCGAAGTTAATGAGCGTTGCCACCCCGTTCCTCAGCGCGGTACCGATTATCGGCTCCATCGCCGCTATCGCGCTGCCACTGATCGGCAGCCTGCTCGGCAGCGGCCCTGTTCAGCGCGCCAATCAGATCAACCAGGAGCTCTCCGCCAACCAGTACATCGCTCCGCAGGCCCTGAACCTAACGCAGTCCTCGAATGGCAATTTCACCGACTTTAACGCGCGTGGCCAGATCCGCACGTCCGATTTCTCCGCGGTCCCAACCGTGCGGCAAGGCTCGGTCTGGGAGCAGACGCACGGGCTTTTCGGGCCGCCGCCGACGTACTACGATGTACCGGGCACGCAGACCGGCCAGTTCAACCCTGCCACCGCGGCGAAGCCAACGACCGTGATCAACGTGAACGCGATGGACGTGGCGTCCTTTGCGGACTTCGCGGATAAACACCACATCGCGATCGGCAACGCGGCGGCAAAGAATCTCCAGAACGTTCACGGCGCGCTTGCGACCGAAGTACATCGGACAGCGAACGGATAACCGATGTCGTCAACTCCGCTTCCCGTAATCCACGGCGCATCCGCGGCGAACTACCCGTTCGACGTCACCTATAGCTTTTTAACCGGCATCGGCCAATTCCAGAACGGCGCGCAGCAGCGCTGGATCCGGCAGCCGGGCGCACTGATCAAAGTCGCGATTCCTTACGCGCAGCTGACGCAGGCGCAGAAGAACACGGTGAAAGCCGCCTTCGCCGGCGCCGCCGGCCGGTTCGAGCAAAACCTGGAAATCAGCCTGCCTTTCGGCGGATCGCTTGCGACGTTCTTCAATTTAGGCATCGATGCGGACGAATGGGCCGCGACCGAATCGAAAACGACGCAATACAACGGCCCGCTGCGCCTCACACAGTCGATCACGCAGAACCTGACGCCGGGCTCGCCCGGCGGCGCGTTCCCCACGCTCGCCAACGGCGCGATCGGCATTCTGCCGTACGTACAGAAGCGTCGGTACCAGACTATCGCGCAGAAGGTGGATGCGGGTCCAATTTATACGTTCGCGGAATTCGGCGGCGGGTTAAGCGGATACCCGGGTGCCGGCGGTCTGAATGGCTGGGAGTTCAACGCTTCGATGGTTTCGGATGCGGACACGGCCACGCTGGTCGCGCACTTCCTCGCGAATTGGGGGCGGGCGTTTTCGTTTACGTTCACGGATGAGGATGCGGTGCCTTACGCGAAGACGCATTACGCGATGGACGATTTGGTGGTTACGTATCGCGGGGTGAACGATTCGAGTCTGAAGATTGTCCTCGAGCAGACGTTCTAGGGCATCGGCCCTGACAGTGTTATCGAAGTACCTGTGACGTCGACGGTTTCAACGCGTCCCAGGCACATATCGGCCTTTCCATGGCGGATGAGGAATACATAGGCGCCCACCTCCGGGCGGCCAGACGAATCAAGGTCGAGAGCCGCCGTAATCGAGAATTCGCCTATTCTGCCGTTGACGCGCGTGCGGCCAGTGGCGACGTAGTCACGGTAGTCCTCGAACAGCGCGGGTTTCGCCAGCGCGGGCGCTATCGCCGCCGCGCCGGCCGGCGCGAGGAAATGGCGGCGGTTCATTGCGGCGGACCGGTGACGATCACATGCGCGAGGTGAGCGGTGAGCATCGCGGCGTCCAGGGGAGTTCCGGCTACCACCCGCGCCTGAATGTCCAGCATTTGCACTATCGCTTGTGTTAGCGCGGGGCCGTATGTGGGCCTGAGTAGCTCCAGCGTTTCCCTCATCGAATCGATGAGATCCTTTTGCCCCTGGGTGTAGGACTCCTTGCTCAGCCCCAGCGCAATGGCGCTCGTTACAAGTCCTTCCATAGCTCAACCATCGCATGTCCTTCACCATCGAATCCGGCAAAGAGACCGGCCTCATCCAGGCGAACGTCATCCCGAAGCCGCTGATCCTCTGCGCGCTCGCGGCGATCAACCCCGCGACGAAGCTGGTGGATTCGGGCAGCGACGTCACTTACCTGACCACTACGCCGGGGCTCGGCGGCAACACGCTGACGTATGCCGGCAACGTTTACGAAGCGCGCCTGCAGGGCAACCCGATCGAACAGATACAGGCGCAGTCCCCGCAGGGCTACGACATCCCGGGTTCGATCTCGCTCGTGATTGCGGACGGCGATTTCACGATCTGGACCACGCACGCCAACGCGTTTGGGTGGCGCGGCGGCACGCTGACCGTGATTTTCGTCCTCTGGGACATTCTGAGTTTCTCTTATTCGACGAACGCCTATACGTGGACGTTCATTCTCGACAAGCCGAGCGTCGATTTCGGCGCCGGCGTCATCAAGGTCACGGGGCAGGCGCGGCAGTCGATGACGCGGCTGACCGTCCCGAATTTCGCCCGCCAGAATCGCTGCGGCAACACGTTCCCTGCGAACGCGGCGCAGCGGCTCGATGGCCTGGTCAATCCGACCTCACTGTTTTTCGGCTGTGGCTACTCTCCCGACCTGATCAGTATTGGCGGCGTCGGTAATACGACTACCGCTAACCTCACCAATCCTGACGGCTCCGCGCTGACCGATAGCGCAGGCAACTATGTGATGTGCGATTACACCCGCTCCTGCGGGTCTGGCCGGGGCACGCGCACACAGGGCTGCATGGCGCGGCTCGGTAACTATGCTGCCACCACGACATTCGGCTCGGGCGGCAAGCCATGCGGCCCGGATGGCGATATCGCGAATGACAGCGGCAACCGCGCCACCGGGCACTTCACGGGCGACACATGGGTCTCTCCGCAGGGCTGGTCGGGCAAGCAGTATGTTAACCCGTCCGCCGGTACGCAATACGGCTTCAACGCGCCGAATCCGCCCACCGGAACAACCTATTACAACCAGGGCTACGGCACGCAGTGGGTCAACGCGACAGTTCTCGAACCATTCTCCGGATCGAACGACCTACTTGCCGAGTGCATCGTTTGCATGGCCACGAACGGCCCGGCGACGGTCCTGAAAGTTCTGGTCAACGGCGTCGAGGTTCCGGAGAACGCTCCCGCTACGAACGATTTCACATATGTCGTCAGATCGGGCGGCGGCAGATCGAGCACGGTAAGCCAGGTCCCTGTGCTCAACGGGCAAGGCGATCCGCATGGCTCGACCTGCTGGATCCTGGTCACGGTACCGGCGGAACTGGCCGGCTCCGGATCCATCCCGACGGTGCAGGTCCTCGTGCAGTTCCCGCAGTGCCTCCACGCTTATCCGATCGCGAGCGCGGTGTATAGCGGCGGCGGCAATACGATTCTCCACCTTGCCGCCGGTGTAGGGAACAACTACAACGCGGGCGTGAACGCCGGACAAGCCTTCTTTCTCGCCGGCAACTCCGGCGTCCCGAACGGTTCCTATACAGCGTCCGCCGTCACGCAAACCGTCTCGCCGACAACGGGCACCATCACCATCCCGGGCAACTTTAACGGAACCGGCGGTAGTATCTTCTACTATCCGATCGCAGCTTCCGATGATGGCTTCAGCGATGTAGTTCCCAGCGCCGGCGGCATTCCGACCATTGCGGTCGCGGCCAACCCGGTCTGGGCGCTGATGGACCTGCTGGCCTGCTGGGGCCCTTTCACGGCGCTCGACATCGACGCCGCCAGCTGGTACGCCGCGGCGCAGATCTGCGCAGTGCAGATCGGCTATACCGATATCAATAACAACGCGGCCACCCATGCGCGCTTCCGCTGCTCGCTCGCTCTGACTACGACTCAGCGGCAATCGCTCGCGAAAGCGGTGCTCGCGATACGCGGCTGCGCGTGTATTATTCTCGCGCGCAACCCGGTCAACGGATTAATCCAGTGCTTCATCGAGCAGACGCTGGCAGACCAGCAGAGCGCGCCGATTTCGGGCTCGAACTATTCGACCGCCGTGGCGTCCATGCCGGCGACGAGCACGACGCTGGTTCCATCGCTTACAACGCCGGGCTACCTCGCGTATCTCTTCGATGGCGGCTCGGCGACCGTGCAACCGTCGATCGAGAAAGGCACCTTCAAGCTGGGCGGGCGGACGCTGAACGACACGCCGAACACGATCACGTTTCCGTTTCAGGATGAAGCGAACCAGTTCGTTCAGGACACGATCACAACCATCGATCCGGACGGTTACGTCACGTCGGGCAATCAGGAGATTCCCGCATCGTTCGCGCCGATGGGTATCGACAATTTCGACCAGGGCACCCGCGTTTCGAATATCGAGCTGGCCAAGGCGCTCTACGGTAATTCGCGCTTCGACGCCGGCGGCACTGAGCTTCCGTCTTTTAAAACGACGGTCAAGGCCGCGCACCTCGCCAGTCGGGTTGGCTTCATATGCGGGATCATCTATGCGCAGGCGAGTTTTTCCATGGTGCTCGCGCGCCTGCTTTCCGCCACGCCGAATACGGACGGTGAGCATTGGGACCTCGCGTTCCGCTGGCATTTCGATCAGTGGCATACGGATCTGTACGGTCAGGATCCGGCGCCCTACCAGAAGAATCCGCTCTCGGCCGCGCCGAACCGGCTGCCCTGGCCATTAAAGCCGGGCTACAGCCCATACCCATCGAACGATGCGCTCTTTCCGGGGCTCGAAACGATCGGGCTTTACACGACCAACGGTCAGATCACAATTGCGTCGGCGCCAGTCGTGAATGTGCCCTCATCGGTGACCTCGGCTCCACGCGTGCCGCTGCAGGCGACGGTCGGCTCGGGCGGCGCGATCGCGGCGGGCACCTGGCTCGTTTCCCTCGTTGGCATCGACGCCGCGGGCTCTAAATCGCAGCCCTCCGCTAACGTGAAGGCGGTCGTGGCTTCGGCCGGATCCACCATCACGGTTTCGAATATCGTCTGGGATTCGAAGGCAGTCACCTATGAGGCGTATCTCGGCCCGCATTCGCTGAATATGTGGCTGGTAGATCCGCCGCCCTCATTCGCTCACAACCCCGTCGCAGCCACCATCACGATAGGCGCCGAAATCATCTGGTCAACCGACGGGCCGGGGCGCCCGGACGTTGTCGAAACGAACGTGATGCTTTTGCTCACGCCGATCCGGCACGGCGGCATCTGGGGTAGCAGCGCATCGGCGATCGCTTCCGGCGTCATCTCCATTCCTTCATCGCCCACCGCGAGCCAGTGGGCAGGCCGTATTCTGTCCGCCTACGGTTCGGCCACGCCGATCCCGATCGGCGGCGTCGGGCCGCAGACCTTTGCGGGGCTCTGCTACGCGCAGCCTGGGAATTTCAACGTCACGGCGAACGACACGTCGGGCAATATGACGGTGACGCAGGCGACGTTCGGCCATGCCGGGGATGCCTATGTGATGCGCGCGATGGCGAACATCGCCTCGGCGACCACGATCGGCGATTCGGCCTTTGTGAATCAGTTCGCGCCGGGCGGCCTGATCGTCAACGCGGAGTATGGGAAAGTCGTCTGGATCATGAAAGGCACCGGCGCTGGCCAAAGGCGCAATATCGCCTCGAATACATCCACGACATTGACGATCACGCAGGCCTGGACTACGATTCCTGACGGTACCAGCGTCTTCTCAATCCTCGAATCCGCGCCGTCGCTTACTATTCCGGCCGCGGCATCTACGTATGACGCCGCCACGTTCGGCGGGGGCGGCACAGCCGTTCTTGCTGCGCTGCAGGTTCCGTTTTCGAGCGCGGGATCGCAGTCTTTTCTCGTGCAGGTCGTCACGCAGGATAAGCAGGGCAATATCTCGCCGGTGCGATTTGCGCCATGGCAGGAAGTCTTCGTGCCGAGCCCGGACGCACCTTTGCTTATTCACTCGCTCGTAAACCCGCGAAACTAACATGGACATCGGAACATTCGTAAATACAACATATGCTGCGTTGCCGCCAGAGGGCGGTGAGATCGTTATCGATCAGGGCGGAACGTTCACGGTTCCGATCGTCTTAGCGGTACCGGGCAAGGTGGCGACGCTGCGGGGTTTCGGCAATGCCGTGGAACTTATCTTCACCCCGACAACCGGGACCGCGATTACTTTCAATAACGGAGCTGCTTTCGATTTCTGCTCGGGGCTGAAAAATATCACACTGACAGGGCCGGGTAACTCCACCTCAACAATTGGCGTTATCGTGGGCGGAGCCAATGGCGCGGTCGGCCTGAGCGCCGAGTACTTCAAGATCCAGTCGTTCGGCGTGAATCTTCAGACCTCCTCGAATACGTGGATCACCCGGTTCTCGCACGGCATGATTCGCGATGGAGGCACCAACGTCCTGATGCCCAGCGGCATGACACAGGCGGGCGAAAATGTCGAATTTGACCACGTGACTTTTGCGGATGCGCCGGCGCCGCACACCAATTCAGTCTGGATACAGGGCGGAGGCCAGGAAATCATTTTTGCGCACTGCTCTTTCGACCAGGCGCAGCTCCGGATCGGAAACGGGGGAACTTCCGCTGCTCAGGTGGTCATCACAGGTTGCCATTTCGAGAACCCGAATTTCGCCCTCGGCGGGTCGGTCGATTACACGTTTTTGGTGGTGGACGCGAACAACGGCAACTATGTCCGGGTGACGGACTGCTTCATCGAGCAAGACCGCTCGACAGGCGGCAACTACGCGCAATTTCTAGCCCTGTCTGGCGGGGTCGTGAATATCATGGGGATGGGGATGTACACCCCCGCCACGCTGACTAACTTCGCCGTCCTGGCGAATGCGGTGAACGTGAACATGTTCGCGTTCAATGACCTGAGCGGCAATATCAGCGGCACGCTCTGGGGTGGCGCGACAACCGGGTTCGTCAATAGCTTCCCTGGGGCGAGCACGGCCTCGGCGGGCAGTTACAACTCTCTTGTCGGCGTCGGCGATACCCTGGGAGGGGCCTCGATGCAGTTCGGGGTTGCCGTAGCTGTCGGAACCTCAGCGCATAACAAGAATTTCAACGTCAACGGCGACACGAGTCTTTCGGGCAATCTTGGCGGTGTCCATGCTCAAAATCTTGGAACGGCAGATAGTCCGACATTTACTGACGTGACAATTACGGCTGGTTCGCTGGATACGCTGATTGCCAGCATTAACAGCAGCATCAGCACGCTTTTTGGCATGATGGCGAACACCGCAACAAAGGGCGCAGCTACCTCAGTCAACGGGACCCCGGCACACTCGCACACCCAGAGCTAACCGGGCCCTTTGCACGTTTCCCGCCTGCGCGCCGATTAGCCGGGTACATGAAAAAGTTCATCGGGCTATCGCTAGCGGCCGCCTGCATGTCTTGTATCGGGGCGACGGCCGGAGCAATGCCGCGGCGCCCGGAGCCAAGGCCACCCGCGCCGGTGATGCCTGCGCAGCCATATCCCTGCATTGTGGGGATCGTCTTTATTGACGGAGTTCCGACGCTGGAATTGATTTGCGTCGATGCGGCTGGGCTTCCTCCATCAGCTAAGTAATTCCCCGGAATTCCCCAAATGACCAAACTCCTGCTCGCACTCGTGGCTCTGGCGGCGCCGGGCATTCCGCTATACGGCCAGAGCTGCGCGGCGCCGACCGGCATCCAGATTACCGGCCCGGTCAGCACACTGGCGGGTCCGCTGACGGGCACGATCGCCCTGGCGCTGAACTATACCATCTCCGGGAATCCCCAGATGGAGCAGAGCCAGATGCAGGTGCAGGTTAAAGCGGGAACTCTCTACTACAACGCTGCCGCTCTCGTTTGCGTGCCCCCAGGCGCGACCGTGGTGGCGAGCTATACGGTCAATAACCCGCCGCCTATTGTGGGCACGACCAAGTTCACCCGTAACTGGACGGTGCCTTCCTCGGGCGGCCCCTATCTGGTCAGCGCGATCGAATGCACTCCGGGCGCAATCGGGTGCCTCACGACGCCGAACGTCGTGATCGCGGCGGGCGCGACGGGAGCGACGGGCGCCACCGGGCCGGGAGGCCCGAGCGGGGGACCTCCGGGGCCCACCGGCCCGGCCGGATCGGCGGGTGCGGCCGGCGCAACTGGCGCGGTGGGCGCGGTGGGCGGCACCGGGCCTCCAGGCACAGGCAACGCGCCTTACCCAGCAACGGTAACCGCGCTTTCGACTTTGACGGTCACTGCGGCGACGCACGGGCAGGGCATTCATCCGGCCGGTTTTTGTTTCGACGCCTCAACGCACTCCATCGCCTGCGATTGGTCCGCGGATTCGTCGGGCAATATTACATTCTCCTGGCCCGGCGGATTCACCGGATCGGTAACGATTCTCGGAGGCGGCACGGGCGCGATCGGATCGACTGGCGCGCAGGGGGCAACGGGAGCGCCGGGGCCGACAGGGCCTGCCGGGTCCATCGGTGTGTTCGGCTCGCCTCCATCGGTCGTTGGCGTTTACTGCCCGCAGGTCACCGTCACGAGCGGACCGTCTTACGCGTACGGCTGGGCTTCGTGCGGCGCTTCTTTGCTGTGGACTCAGCTCACCGACGCGCAGTGGACAGGGATGACAAATGCGCAATGGACCGGAATGGGCAACGGTCCAAATCTGAGTCTTTCGTGGACCGGAATGACCAATTCGCAATGGACTGCCGCGACAAATTCTCAATGGACAGGGATGACTAACTAACATGAAAAACACCATATTTCTCGCGGTGATTCTCGCCGCTTCCGGAGCTTCACTTTTCGGACAGTGTTCGGCATCTGCCAGCGGCAGCACGGTAGCAGCAGCTGAGATCAACGCAAAGGCGTGTGCGACAGAAACGTTCATCGCCGGCTCAGGCGGCGTGACAGCGAATACGCTCGTAATAACGGACACGTCTTCGCCCGCGAAAGCCATCGCAGCAACCGGCGCAGGCGCGCACGGTGTAGCGCTCTCGACGGCCATCGCTACGGCGTCCGTGCAGGTCCAGCGTTACGGGCAGGTCGCGTGTGTCATGGACAACAACGCAACGGCTGGCCATCTCGTGATTCCCGGGACGTCCACAGTCATCGATTGCCGCGACTCCGGGTTTTCCGGCCCTACGGCGTCCGCCTCGATCAGTACCTCGACGCGGATCATCGGCACGCTTCTGACATCGGCGTCTGCCGGCGCGACAGCGATAGTGGAACTTTCGCCTGCGCAGTTCGGAACGTTGATTAACAGTGTGAATAGCGCCGCCGTGCCAGCTTCACAAACCTGCGTGGGAACGAATTCCAGTTCGCAGATTGTGACGGCGACATGCGGTGCGGCGCCTTTTGCGGCTATCTCCAGTTTCTCATTCGCCATTAGAACCATTTATCAGAACACGTCGGGAGCGCCGCAGACGGTAGCGGGCGGCGGTTTTTGCAGCAGCAGCCAGGTGATGGCAGTTTTAGCGGGGGCTGCGTCACCGCCAACCGTATCGGTCAACACGAATTGGTTTCAGATTGTGGGCGGCTTTAACCAGGAAATCGTTGGAATTATACCGAACGGCTACTTTTACGAATTCGTCGAAGCCGGGGGTGGCACCACTAACTGCACGATAAACGGAGGGTCGATCACACAATGAAGCTCGCCCTCACGCTCGTCTTCATCGCTCTTTCCTGTTTTGGCCAGGTCCGCGATATCGGGCAGCGGAATACGCCTGCCATCTCTGCCGTCACTCCGCGCGCGTTCAACGGCGCCGGGGCTCCCGGATCTGTAGCCGGCAATCTTTCGCAGGACAGCTACCTCAACACAGCCACCAGCCCGGTCGCGGAGTACATATGCGGCGCGGCAGCGGGCACCCCGGCTCCGGCCTGCACGTCTGTCGCGGCAGGGCAGTGGCAATTGCGCGGCGCAGGCGCCTCGTCGCTCTACAAATACGACGTTGTCGCAAACTACAGTGCAAGCGGCTCAGCGGCGACGACGACAGGGACGATAGCGGCCAACACAAACTCTCTGACCGTAGTCAGCGCGGCGACATTTTCTGTTGGTCACGGTATCTGGATTCCCGGCTGCGTTTCTACCGTAACCCAAAACCCCCATGGAAACCTGGCGACTAAGGTCACGGCGATTTCCGGTAATATCTTCACCCTGGCCGTGAACTGCACGATTGCCGTCACCGGGGTAACTGTGAAGCACAGCGACTGCGCTTCGGCGAATGCTGCTATAGCAGCGTCTTACAACACAGGGGCCGGTGGCATCGTGTGGTTCCGGCAGACCGGAACGGATGGCTACTATCGCATGAATTGTGTGGCGGACCCCGCGACCGGCGGCATCCTGACAGTGCCGCAAAGCGTCGGGTATGGTTTCCCGGTCCCGGTGACGCTGCTCGGTGAAGCGCCGAACGTGACGTTGGATTTTAGCGACGCACCGAATGTGTCAGGTAACTCAGCCTTCTCCGCAGCGCCCTATGTTGCTGCGACTTCCGGCAACTTCGGGAGCATATTTGAAGGCCTGGATCTGGTTACCGATAACCTGAACTGGAGCCTTCCGGCCCAGACGAAACTAAACGGCCTGATGCTCGCGAACGCATTGCAGGCGCACGTTGGCAATCATACTGTTGTTGCTTCTGCGCCGGACGTAGCAAGCCCCTGCTGTACCTGGAACGCGCCGACAGGCGGCAGTACCGGTATCTGGATGCCGCAGGCATACAACAACGTGCAGTTAGAGGTTGGCGGCAAAGTCGCGTTCATGAACCATTGCCTGGTGCCCGGGGAACACGGCCTGATGACCTCTCCATACCTGTACGGCTGTAATGCCGGCATCTATCTCTACGCCTACAATCACGACGTCGAGGGATCCGCGCGGGTCGAGAGTTCACCAATTATGATCGCGGTTGACTCCGGGGCTTCCTCGGTTGTGCCGGTTAAATTCCATATGGATGGAGAAAGCTGGGGCACCAGTTGGATGGCGCCGAGCTCTTCCCTGATCGTGGACGCCGGTAACAAGCTGGCGGGAACTATCGACTACATGCTCTACGGCCCCTCAAACAGCGCGGGCTCCGGTTCCAACGGAATGCAGTTCATTACCCGATCTGGCGCCCTGAACGTGACTCTGCATAATTCGCAGTCTATTTCGCTCTATGGCGCGTCTGGTTTTCCGCTTCCAGTCTGCAACGGGCAACTCGCGAATGACAAGGAAACGGTGTACGATGCCGCCAGTCCGACGTTCATGGGTACATACGTGAGCGGCGGTGGAACTTTCGTGCCAGTCATGTGCAATGGCTCGAACTGGGTCACTTACTGAGCGATCCGCGCAGCCCGCGCGATAAGCTGGTAGTCACAGCGGCAATCCCATCAGACACGCGCGCCCGCCCCTAACCCGGGGGCGGGCGTTTTGCGTTTACGAGACCGCGGCGAGGCGGAACTGCCGAGCGAGGCGTTCGTGCTGGATTTCCGCCTGCGTCCAGGTGGAGCACCGGGCGCATGCCTGAATTCCTCCGGCGCGGTCGAAACCGGAAAAGACCATCGTTTCGAAAAGCATCGGTGGCGCGTTGTCGCCGTCCCGCAGACGCCAGAGATTCATATCCAGCCCGATGAAAATCGTGCTTACTTCGTAATCGCCGAACTGCTCATGCGCGACGCCGCACTCTGCGCGATGGTCTTCGAGCCACCGGCCCCATGTCAGAAGATCGACGCAAGGGACCGCTTCATGCCCTTCGAGGATGTAACGCCCGTTGGCGTCGGTCTCCGGAGGCGCGATGATAGACGCGCGAAAACATTCGCCGCACAAAGCAGAATCAGATATAGCCGGTCGCGTTCCGCATTGCCCGCACATCAGCGATTCCCCTCCAGTCCGGGCTTTGTCCATCCGCGATCCTGCTGAAACCCGTGGCCGGCGTCCGGATGGAACTGCACCCACTCCGCGTCGACGTGCTGCCGCATCGCTCTGCACGCCGGGCATGACGCGCTGGGCGTCCGCTGGATCGTCTGGGGTTCCGGTCGCGTTACGCAATCGGTCATGCCTTTGCCGCCCTTTGCGCGCGCAGGCGCCGATACCGTATCTGCCTGGTCAACGCTTCCACCATGCAGTCGGGTAGGATAGCAACAAACGCTACAACGAGCCAGGCCCTCATTGGCCGCCCTCCGCAAGCGCGGCTTGCGCCTTCCGCGCGCGCCCCTCCTCTTTGCGCCATGCAATGTCGGCGTCGGAGAGGCGGACGGTTACGCGTTTCGCCGGAGGCGCGTGCCGAGGAAAGCGCTGGGCGAACCAACGATCGAGCCCCATGGAAATATCGCCGCGAAGAAGCCCGCAGCGATGAACCGCATCTTCAAATGCCCACGCCCGGCCTTCGGCGCGGTTCCAGTTGTCCGCGGCAGAACAGACTGACTGGCCGAGCGCGCTGACAATCCTGCCGGCATCGCCGATCCAACAGATCGCGCACGCGGTGACGCCGGGAACGGGCGCATTGCGGGCTAGCCGGTGGCGCTTGCCTTCGCGGCGCGCATAGCTCCACTGGATGTGATAATCGACGTCGTTGATTCGCGCGATCATTCTGCGCCGCCTTCCCTGCCCGGTATTTTAGCGTTTCGGGAGGCCTTGCGCGTTCGACCATTCCTGCACGCGCTTCCAGGCCACGCGCCGCGGGGTTGCTTCGCCTTCGACGAGGATCTCTAAGATGCTGTCGGGCGTAAGCTTCGGCGGGCGGGCGCCGACCCCGCAGATCGCCTCGGCGTTATAGGCGATCGCCGCGTAGAAGAGGGATCGCGCTTCCACGGTGATGGTGCGGCCGTCGACGGTGACCTTACAGCGCTTCACTGGTTTTACAGACGCCTCAAAATTCGGACGAAGAGGAAGACCATCGCGCCGATGCCCACAACGATAAGGCCGTTCGCTATTGCTTGGAGCGACCGCATTATGCTTCGCCGTCGGCGAAAAGGAACTTTTCGAGGATCTTACGCGATGCCTGCCAGAATTCGAGTTCCTCGCCTCCCGCGCGCAACCTGCATTCGCCGGTTTCGTTCAGGAGAGGTGTCAGTATCAGCGAATGCTGGTGCTCCTGGTTACCTGGCAATTCGACAGCGATATGGTGGGCCTTGTGGCGCAGGGTAATGCGCGTTGTACTCGCCCCGCGGGCATTCTTCGTCACGATGGCGACGTTGGCGTCCATGGAAAACTCAACAGTCGCTGCGAGATCGTCAGCTTCGCGCCAGGTGTCGATATCGGTGCGGATGCGTTCGCAAAGAGTATTCCAGGCGTGCTCGATGGAGCATTTTCGTCTCGCTCTGATCCAGTCCATACCTCAATTCTCCTTATTTGCGTTCGCCCCCGCGCGGGCGCGGGGCGCGGCGTTACAGCTTCAGCGCGTCCAGCTCCAGGAGCACCCGAAACCCGGGCTTATTTCCCTCCTGCTTATCGAGGGCGCGGATCCGCTCGATCGCCGACGCGAGATCGACCAGCGGGGACGCGGGCGGAAATGGGATCCACGTATGGTGGCAGCGCGGGCACTGCGCCGGGATATCGCCGATCTTTTCGGGCGGCACGGTGTGGCGCAGGGAGCAATTCAGGCACTCGAACGTGACGCCCTTGATGTCGTCGATGCCGGCGATGAGTCTGCGTTCGATAGTCATCTGTTAATTCTCCTTGCGCCGCGGGCGCGGGGCCGGATTAAAAGGCTCGATTTCGTTTCGCCACAACCGCCTCGGCGTATGCGGAGAATCCATCGAACTCATAGGTGAGATCAACAAACCCGTGGTGCTCAGATACTGCGACCGCACTGACGGTAACCGTCTCAATCCGGTTCGGTTTCGTTGAAGATACGTCCCAATCGTACTGGAGAATCCGCTCCTTTTTAAGCAATGACATCATCCACTCGTTTGGAGCGTTCCAAATACTGCCGGACTGTAGACCGTCGGCCCTTGTGGGCTTTCCATACGCCGAGGTAACGCCAGCGACGATTGAATCGAACTCATCGCGTAGCTGGTTCCCGAAGTCGTTGGTCTCGACGTCCTTTCCAAACGCCAACATCTTGAGAAGCCCGTCCGTTGGGGAAATGATCATCACGTATTTTGTGAAGGAGGGATGTGGCCTCGGCGCGACCGTGACAACGAGAGTGTCTTCGCCCCCGAGCGTGGTATCAACGGACGATTGGCCGACCGCCGCCAATACCTGCGCCCTTGTCATGCCACGGCGGAAGCCGAACGGCCCGTCTGACCTCGGCTGTTGCGTCGGCGATGGCGACTGGGCGAACGCACTCGCAGCCAGCGCGACGATCACGATCATTTGTAATACCGTTTTCGTCTTCATGTTTTTGCCTCTTTTGCCTTCTTCTTCCGCGCCTTAGCTCGCGCCGCCGCCAGCATTTGACCGTGCGCCGTCCGTTCTTCGGGCGTCGCGTTTGCCCAGCGCGACGTGCTCATACTCCGCGCAACTTCGCTCCGCTCAGCCTTCGTGGTTTTTTTCCAGCGCTTTGCCGCCAAGTCAGATGCAGCTTTATCTGTCATGCATTCCTTTTTACCATGCGCACGGATGTTGCGCACTGTCAACGAAGAAGCGTACTAGAACCTTGCTCAAAATAACTCTTATAACCGTGCGCACGCCTATTGACTAATCGTGCGCACGGTTATAAGATGGTTCTGTAAGCAATCGGAAACGGGCAACCCCCGCAAAGGAAACAACGATGCGAACCGCACCAATCAAACCGCACATCCAAACGAAAGACGATTACCTCGACCGCCTCGATCGCGAAACGCAACACGAGCGCGAATGCGCGAGGGCGGAGGCCCGCGAGGCCGAAGACCGCGAGCACGACGCCTCGATGGCCCGCTACCACGCGTTTGTCGCGCGCGGCGGATCGGAGGCCGAATTCGAGATCCGCGAGGAAGCGCTGCATGCGGAGTCTCAGCGCCTGCAGGCGTTCGTCAACGGCGAGATCTCGCGGATCTTCGCGGGCGCGATCGCGACGACTGAAGAGCGGAGGGCCGCGTAAATGCAGCTACCGCGGGAAAAACACCGGGGCAAGAATGCTTTCGGAAACTTCATCGGGCGTCATGCGGTTGCCCTTGTCATCGACGATGAACGCGGAAACGTGATCGGCCCTGATCCTGAAGTTGCGAACGCGAAAAGGGGAGGCGTAAGACGTGTTGATCCCGCATCCCTTCTCATCAAAATCGACGTCGATCCGATCCACCGTCCCAAGCATAATCCTGAGGCGGTGCCCGTTTACGGTCGTAACTTCAGTCGAAGTCTCGTACAATGCTCCGAAGCTTCTGGATGCGTCCGTGATGGCCGCGCAGACGTCGCGCCAAAGGCCCACCTTCGAGTCGGCAAGATTCTTCTCGGCGCGATGGCGCCTTTCAACCCAGTTCAGCTGATCGGCTTCACTCATGACTTCGTGCCTTTCTTTCCGACCTTCTTCTTCGTCCGCGGCTTGCGGCAATGCACCCAGGCCGCACGCGCGCTCGGTTGTTCGACTCCGCATCGCGGGCAGATGGTGGGCTTGGGGACCGCGGCTCCGGCTGGCTCAATCGTAATCTCCCCGGCGGCCAACCGCTCAGCGCGCGCGAGGCCACCAAGCCGGCCAGCGGCCGCGGTAGTCATCGATTTCTTTAATCTAGCCATCCTCTAAGGATATTAACACGGTATGGCCAGCGTGAAAATAAACTCGTCACATGTATTGACACGCTAACGATAGCATGTAAATATAGTTTTGTAATCCAGTACGCAATCGGAAACGGGTCAACCCCGAGAAAAGGAAACTGAACGATGAGCACACAAAATTACGCGCCACAAAACGGACGGCCACCGCGCCCGCCGAAGTTCACGCCGCAGATCGGGGTAACTTACCAGATCTCGATCACAGCGCTGCCGGGCAGGTTAGTGGCCTCTGAGTTCGGCCCGAGCGAGGTTGTTTTCGATCTCGGGAACGGACGTCCCTGGTACGTTCCGCAGATCGTCGCGGACACGATATACGGCCTGCGAATCCAGGCGGACCAGATGTTTGAGATAACGCAGATGGGGAAGGCCAAGGCCACCATTCAGGTGAACTTAATTGGGGCAGGCAGCGTTGCTGAAACAACGCCGCCCGCCATTGCGCAAACTACAACATCGGCTGCTCAAAGCGCGACATCACGCAACGGCAATGGTACTACCCCGCCACCGCCGCCGGCACCCGAACAGACCCGAAAGCTCAGCGGCGCAGCCAGCTGCATGATGGCCGCGATGTGTTCCGCGGTCGACGCCATCATCGAAACGCAGGCCTACGCCACGCGCCGCGGTATCGGCCTCACCTTCTCCGAGGAGTCGGTCAGAGCAATCGGCCTCTCGATCTACATCGACGCCTGCCGAAACGGCGGTGCGCGATGAAGCGCCCCGCCTCCGCGGTTCTCGCGATTCTCGAGTCCGCGCCGGATCTTCTCGACGCGTACGCGTCCGATCCGATCGAATGGGGGACCGAAGGCGGTCCCTCGAACGGGATCACGCTCGCGCCGCCGGTAGATTGGCACGAGGGGGATCCATCTTTCATTCCGACTTACAAACTGGAGCCGGTTGCGGAGGCGCCCGCGCCTCCGGCGCTTGCGCTCGTTCCGAAGCGCTCGCTGATCGATCGCCTCGAAGACACGCAGGCGATCTACGAAACGCTGGCCGGCCTTGACGACGCAGACCTAGACGGCGAGGCCCGCGAAGAGCTGGCCGCGATGCTGACCGAATCGGTCAGCGGAACGAAAGCGAAGATCGACGGCAGCTGCTGGGTGCTCTCGCAATATGAATCGTCGATCGTTCTTGCTCAGGCGGAAGCTGCTCGATGCACAAAGCGCGCGTTGAGTTTGGCAAAGCAGAAAGAGAATCTCGAATCGTACCTGCTCATGGCGATCAGACGGAGCGGCGGCAAGAAGCTCGAAGGTCATACGTCCGCGATATCGATGAAGCTGAATCCCGCCAAACTCGTCATCGACGACGAAGACGGGATCCCGATACAGTTTTGGCGCACGCCGGAACCGCCGCCTCCGCCTCATCCGCTTCCGATTCCGGATAACACCGCGATTAAGCTGGCCCTCAAGCTGGATCCCGCGGCCGTACCCGGCTGCAGGTTGGTCCAGGGCGAAAGGCTGTCCAGATCATGAGCGAAGAACTCCGCAAGCAGATCTTCAACCTCGCGATGAAGATCAAATACGAGGGGCGCGCAATAGCCGCGCGCCTCGCAACGATCGAGCAGCGCCTCGGCATCCCGACCCCGCCGAAGTTCGCAAAACGCGAACAGCCGGCCGATAGGAGCGGCGAATGAAAACCCCCGTCGTTTTCTTTCTCGCTTCCTTTGCACTCGCTGCGCAAACGCCAACGCCCATACTCGGACCGTATTCCGCCACGTCGAACTTCTCGATCGATCTCGCCGGAGCCGTGGACGCGGCCGCGTGGGGATCTGCCGGCAGCATCCAGATCCCGATCCGGTTCAACGCACCCGCTGGCTACCACACGCGTATCCTGCGAATCTACGGGGATTTCGTGGCGTGGGCTAAGACCGGGGTTATCGCGCCCGGCACTTCGGCCGAAGTGGGCTGGGGGTTGAAGACCACGGCGCCGGATGGCAGTGCGCGGGTCACGTATCCGACCGCGCCGGGTTCGAGCGCTTACGACAATTCGTTCGCGTGGATCCAGAACGTGGTGACGTCGCAGAATTCGAGTCCGCGGGCAACGTTCGACTTCGTAGTATCGGCCGGCGGACTGCTTGGCGCGGACGGCCTGATGATATGCCAGCCGTTCGTAGCGCTGAATACGAGCGGGCTCACGATCCACATGGAGCCTACTTTCACCATCGTGTACCAATTCGAGGTGACGCAATGACGCGCAGATGGAAGAAGGAGCCGGAGCCGGAAGTGCCGGCCACGTGGCGCGAGCACTTCGGCCTCGATCCGGAGCTGGATACTATCCAGCCCGGACACACGCGGGGGTATCGCTGGATGCTGATCGTCATGGCTCTCGGTTGCGCGGTGCTGATCTACGGCATCGCGAGGGGGTTCTAGGTGGAGAACTGCATGATCGACGATGTCGAACGCTGGGCAGATCTGGATCCGGACCCGGACGACGATGACTTCCCTGGCACTCCGGAATGCCTCAGGGAATGCTTTGATGCCCACGAGCACGTGATGGGCTGCCCGCACGGTCCCGACTACGACATTCCCTATGATTGGGAGCCTGACTTCGGCGCGGAGAGTGGGCGCGAGAGACAGCTTTCGGAATACAGGGAAAAGTATGCCGGGTAAGGCCACGTCCGATCAAATCCTCGCGGCGGCGAAGACGGAGCTTCGCCTCGCGATCCGGCGACTGGTGGCCTATCAGAACCGCGTCTATCGCGAGAGCGGCACGTATCCCGATGAATTGGGCGCAGGAATCAATCGCCTGGAGTTTCTGCTGCATGGCATCATGGCAGGGCTGATCACGCCGGCGAAAGCAAAGACCGAAGCCGCGAAGGTGGAAGCGGCAAGCACGAAGGAGCAAATTCAATGACGGCAACAAAGACGGAACTGCAGGTATTCATCGAGACGGCCGCGGGCTTCTGGCGCGCGATCGGCGAGCTCGATCAGGTCGCGGCGCGGCACGGCGGCGACGATCTCCAGCGTGAGGCATACAAGGCCTGCGGCACGCTGCAGAAGACGCTGGACACGGCCATCCGCAACTGGAACGATATGGGCACGTCCGAGTATCCGCAGATCAGCCAGTGCGCGAGCCAGGCGCATTACGTGCCGTGGAATAACGATGCCTGCGAGATCTACACGGTCGCCATCTGGCACGCGGGCTACTGCCCGACCTGCTTCTCGGCGAAGGCGGCACACGAAGCGCTGGAAGCGGAGCGCGGATGAGCCGCCTTCTAATCCCTCGTCCGGATC
>Ga0210401_10000676_pt1 | contig 41415 bp, 40 predicted proteins | sample IncBWH32MmetaG_FD_150866 | JGI IMG/M metagenome (GOLD analysis project Ga0210401, IMG submission 150866) | Forest soil microbial communities from Barre Woods Harvard Forest LTER site, Petersham, Massachusetts, United States - Inc-BW-H-32-M | ecosystem: Environmental > Terrestrial > Soil >... | reverse complement strand
TGGCGATCAGGATTCTAACACAGCAGGAAAAAGGGCATTCGTGGTCAAGAAAGTAGCGGAGTTCCGATATTGCAGCCAACAAGTTCCCGGTTGGATTCGACGACAAGTTGGAGAGCTTCTTTCAAGTTGCGGCGGGCTTCAGCAAGAGTCCGGCCCTGGGTATTCATCCAGGGAACTTCCTCAACGGTGGCCACATACCACTTTCCGCGCTTCTCGATAATTGAAGTGAACCGTGGTTCCATGGGTGTTCTCAGTGACACCGGCTTATCACATTCAGCTTGATGCAACCTCTGTTCGCCTCGCCTGCAGTTATCGAAGCGTGGACACACAATGGGCGGCGCGCAATAATCCCTGGCATGTCGCCAATCAACGGGGAACACAAATCCCAACCGCAGGGGGAACGTCTGCTCGGCGCGTATCTTTTCGCCCTGTGCGTCTACCAGATCGGTATCTACTGCTGGCCGAGCGGGCCGCCGTTCATTCTCGATCCGCGCGCTGGGATTCCCGTGCTGCTGATCAATCACTTTTATTTCGATAACAAGGCGATCCACCCGGTGGAGTGGATCACGGCAACGTGGCTGGTCATCGCCGCGGCATTCATTTTCTTCCGCGGAAAATTGTTGAGGCCTTACCTGATTGCGGAAATTGTGTTGGCCGCGCCAACCGCCTATTACATCTGCATTCTTGCGATTCGGCACGGCGGCGATTTCGCGCCTGGATTCAAGGACCTTGTCTTGACCGTGCTGTTATTCCTGGTTTTTTCCGTGGTTCCCGCGGGGCTGGCCGCGAGGCGCGTTCTGGCCCGAAGGCGAATGCGATCCTGAATAGCTCGGAAGTGCCTTCCTGCGCTCACCCTTCCAAAGCGAAGGTTGACATACGGATTTACGCTTAACTAGAATCATTCGACCGCAACACCGGGATCACTGTACTTTTCACGCTGCCACAATTTAGAACAGGAGATCGCCATGAAACGATTCGCCGCCCTCTTTGTTTTCAGCGTTCTTATCGCCCCTTGGGCCGCTCGTGCGCAGAACAGCGCACCTGCTGCTCAGCCGGCCGCCAGCGCCCCGGGAGCAGCCACCACCCAGGCGCCTCAGGGGCGCAAGAAACGCGTTGCGGTCTTCGATTTTGACTATGCGACGGTGAAGACCAACTCGGCGGCTTTGTTCGGGACCGATATTGACATCGGCAAGGGAATCGCCGACCTGCTGGTGAAGAATCTGGTCACGGACGGGACCTATAGCGTGATCGAGCGCAAACAGCTCGACAAAATCCTGGCCGAGCAAAACTTTTCGAACAGCGACCGCGCCAATCCGGCGTCAGCAGCCAAGATCGGCAAGATCCTCGGCCTCGATGCCATCATCGTCGGCAGCATCACCGAGTTTGGGAACGAAACCAAGAATACCAACGTCGGCGGCGGCGGTGGAAACTTCCACGGCTTCGGCGTCGGTGGCTTTGGCCATAAGGACTCCAAGGCCAATGTCATGCTCGATGCGCGCCTGGTGGATATCGATACTGCGGAAATTCTGGGCGTGGCGGAAGGCAAGGGCCAGTCCAAGCGCAGCAGCACTTCCATGCTGGGCGGCGGCGGGAACTGGCACGGCTTTGGCGCGGGCGGGGCGGACTTTGGTTCGAGCGACTTTCAACAAACCATCATCGGCGAGGCGGTGAAGGCTGCGACCGATGAAATGACCGCGGGCGTCATCGCGGCGGCGCCCAAACTCCAGGCGCGCGTGATCAAGGTCGAAGGCCTGGTGGCGGCCGTGGATGGCGGGCAAATCGTGCTGAACGTCGGGGCGAAAACCGGAATCAAGGTCGGCGACCACATGTCCGTGGAACGCATCACGAGCACGATCAAGGATCCGGCTACCGGGGCGGTGCTTCGCAAGATGACCACCAAACTGGGAGAGCTGGAAGTTACCGACGTGGATGATATATCCGCGGTCTGCAAACCGGTCTCGGGCACGGGATTTAAAATCGGAGATGTTGCTAAGACAGTAACTCAATAACTCAGTAACAATAGCGCGAGACAATCGATTTCGTTTAACGGCCGCCGCGGAACCCGCCGCGTCCAAACCCTCGCAGCGGCATTGTGGAGAAAAAGAACGGATTGCCGATGCGCGCCAGCGGAAGTATGGGAATGTCCCATTCCCGGCCGAGCCTGCCAGCCATCCAGTAGTAATCTCCGTAAGTCCCGTACCCTCCGTAGGCGCCCGCAAGCGCCGGTATGGCTGCTCTGCGCGCCGCCTCGATTTCCCTGTCCCGTTTGCCGGTAAGAATATCGACATCCGCGGGATCGAGCGGATGCCCCGGCCGGAGTTCCGGGGGCAAATTATCCTGCGGATTCGGATTCTGCGAGGCGGGTTGCGGCGCGGCCTGCGGCTCGGACCGTGGCGTGGCTTGCGGCGGATTGACACTGGTATCGCCTTGCTGCGCGTGAATCGCTGGAACGATCGAGAAGAGAGCGATTGCGAACACCAATTTGTTCATGGCGTCCTCCGGCTAGTGTATCCACACCATTCTACTCCTCTTCTAGCAGGCTGCGGAAAAACTCAAAACTCTGTCATTCTGAGCGAAGCGAAGAATCTCTCCTCGTTTCCTTTTTTACACTTAAATCGAAGAGAGATTCTTCGCTTCGCTCAGAATGACAGAACGAGGCCTTTTTTCCGGAGCCTGCTAGAGCGGGATATTGCCGTGTTTCTTTTTGGGGTTGGTGTCGCGCTTGGTTCCGAGGGAGCGCAGGGCGGTGATGAGTTTCGCGCGCGTTTGGGATGGCTCGATGACGGCGTCGATATAGCCTCGCTCCGCGGCGATGTAGGGATTGGCGAATCGCCCGCGGAACTCGGCAATTTTTTCGCGTCGCAGGCGCTCGCGGCCGGCTTCGGGCGCGCGTCCGAGTTCGCGTTTGTAGACGATGTCGACCGCGCCTTCGGGGCCCATCACCGCGATTTCGGCCGTGGGCCATGCGAAATTCGCGTCGGTGCGGATGTGCTTGCTGGACATGACGCAATACGCGCCGCCGTAGGCCTTGCGCGTAATCACCGTTAATTTCGGAACCGTGGCCTCGGCAAATGCGAAGAGCAGCTTCGCGCCGTGCTTGATGATGCCGTTCCACTCCTGCTGCGTGCCGGGCAGAAATCCGGGCACATCTTCGAGCGTGATGAGCGGGATGTTGAACGCGTCGCAGAAGCGCACGAATCGCGCGCCCTTCACCGAAGCGTTGATGTCCAGCACGCCCGCGAGCACCGCGGGCTGGTTCGCCACTACGCCGACAGGCTGCCCGCCGAGCCGCGCGAAACCGACGACGATATTTTTTGCGAAATGCTCGTGGACCTCGAAGAAATACTTGTCGTCGGCGATGGAGTGGATCACATCCTTGATGTCGTATGGTTGCATCGGATCGGCGGGAACCATCGAATCCAGCGCGGCATCGGCGCGGTCCGCGGGATCGGAAGTGGGGCGGCGCGGCGCGTCATCCAGATTGTTGAGCGGCAGAAAACTCAAGAGCTCGCGAATCATGGCCAGACATTCGGCGTCATCGCGCGCGATGAAATGGGCCACGCCGCTCGTGGCGTTATGCGTCATCGCGCCGCCGAGGTCCTGCTTGGAAACGTCCTCATGCGTCACCGTTTTGATGACGTCCGGGCCGGTGATGAACATGTACGAGGTGTCGCGCGTCATGAAAATAAAATCGGTGATCGCGGGGGAATACACCGCGCCGCCGGCGCAGGGCCCCATGATCGCGCTGATCTGCGGAACGACGCCGCTCGCCAAAGTGTTGCGCAAAAAAATATCGGCGTAACCCGCGAGCGAGCGCACGCCCTCCTGGATGCGCGCGCCGCCGGAATCGTTGAGTCCAATCACCGGCGCGCCGTTGCGCATGGCCAGATCCATGATCTTGCAGATTTTCAGGGCGTTGGTTTCCGAGAGAGATCCGCCGAACACCGTAAAATCCTGCGCAAATACGTAAACCAACCGGCCGGCCATGCGTCCGAAGCCGGTGACAAATCCGTCGCCGGGCGGCCGCTGCTCCTGCATCCCGAAATCTTCGGAGCGGTGCGCGACGAATTTGTCCAGCTCTTCAAACGTGCCTTCGTCAAGGAGCAGCGCCACGCGTTCGCGGGCCGTAAGTTTCCCGGCTTGGTGCTCGCGCTCGCGCCGTTCCGCGCCGCCTCCAATTTCCGCTTCAGCGTTGCGCCGCCGCAGTTCCGCGAGCGGATCGCTCGATTTCGTGTCGTTGCTCATAGGACGAAGTCAATGCGCACAATTGCAGCACACAGCCTTCGAGACTTTCGCACAAGCCCGAAGCACTATGCCACTAAATTTTGGCGGAATCGCCGGAACGCACCTCACTGGAATACTCGTCCACAGGCAGCGCGGGAAATTCGGCATTCCCCACGCCCAGAATGCGGACGGCCAGATGCGTGGCCAGGTAGATGCACCCGAGAAGAAGAAAAGTCCCCAGGACGAGGTCCGCGGAGACGGCCAGAGCACGCAGCGGGATTGGGTCGATGGAGACGGCGCGGATTGTGCCTTGCACCAGGGCGATCATGCAGGCCAGCGTCAACGCCGCGGCGCCCAGGACTGCTGTCACGGACGCTAGAATTCTCACGCCCATGCGCAGGCTCCGAAACCGAAAGTCATCTGAAACGCTCTCTTGGATGAGGTGTTACTACGCATAGGAATCTAAGCTTGGGAATACAATCTCCCGATTGGCGATTTGCGTAACGCCAATCGGGAGATTGGCGTTCCCATGGGTTTAATGCAGACCTGACCAGTCGTCGGCCACAAGAATCGAATTGCTGGGATTGGCCGGATCGTACTTCACGCTGGCAGGCTGGCCGGAGGCGATGCGCTCCAGGCACAGGCGCTCTTCGAGCCCGGTAACGTCCTGCGCGGTTTCGTAGGTGACGCCGGCAATGGAATAGCTGTAGCGGACCAGGCGGCGCAATCCATTTCCAGCAGGCCGGGAAGGCGCAGCCTTGTGGCGCGGAAACTTGCCTGTATCGGGCGGAGGCGCGGGCGACCCCTGCGATTCGACCAATTCAACCACCAACCCTTCCACAATGCGCCCGACTTGATTGAGTTGAGAGCGGCGGCGGCGTTCTTCATCTTCCGGGTCTTCCGGTTTTCGGTAGTATTGACGCAAAGCCGCAGCCGTCACGGCCACCACCAGCACCGCGGCTCCCCCAGCGATTCGCCAATCGATTGCCACGTGCGTCAACGCCCCGAATTGCGCGCGGGAGCCGTCTCGAAAACGTCGCCCAGCGTCTCGCGCGCTTTCTCCCAGTCTTTCAGGAAACCTTCCAGCCCCCGGTCGGTCAGCGGGTGCTTGAAGAGCTGCTCAAAAACTTTGAATGGCATGGTGCCGATATGTGCGCCCATGCGCGCGGCCGCCACCACGTGCAGCGGGTGGCGCAGGCTCGCGGCCAGCACTTGCGTCGGAAAATCGTACGCCTGGAAGATGTCCATGATTTCGCGCAGCAGCGTCAGGCCGTCGGAAGCAATATCATCGAGGCGGCCGAGAAACGGGCTGACGAAATACGCGCCGGCCTTGGCCACGATCAGGGCCTGCGGCGCGGAAAACACCAGGGTCATGTTGACGCGAATGTTTTCCTTGGAGAGGATGCTCAGCGCCCGCACACCGTCGGGAATCGTGGGAATCTTGACGATGACGTTGGGATGCCAGGTGGCGATCTCGCGCGCTTCGCGCAGGATGCCCGGCGTATCCGTGGACACCACTTCGGCGCTGACCACGCCGTCCTTCAGGATCTTGGCGATCTCCAGAATGTGTTCGCGGAAGGGGCGCTTTTCCTTGGCCACCAGCGTGGGATTAGTGGTGACGCCGTCAATCACGCCCAGCGACATGCCTTGCCGGATCTCATCCAGGTTTGCTGTGTCCAAAAAGAATTTCATGTTTGTTGCCTCCTTGGTCAGGACCGCGGCCTGCGCAGCGGGGAGGGCGCCGCAAGGGTCAATCCGCGGGATTCACAGCAGGATTTCGCAACGTGCCGACTCCGGGTATCTCAATTTCCACGACGTCGCCGGCCTTCATTGGCCCGACGCCCGCCGGCGTGCCGGTCGCAATTACGTCGCCCGGCAGCAGGGTCATTACCCGCGAAACCCAGGGGATTATAACATCAATGGGGAAGAGCATCGCGGTCAAGGGGGCGTACTGTTTCCTGACGCCATTCAACCGGGTTTCAATGGTTGCATGGGAGGCGTCGAACTCCGTCTCCATAACCGGGCCCAGAGGGCAAAATGTGTCAAAGCTCTTGGCGCGCGTCCATTGTTTGTCGAGGGCCTGGTAATCGCGTGCGCTTACGTCATTCAGAAGCGTGTACCCGGCAATGTAAGGGCGGAGATCGGCGCCGTCGCGCAACTGGTGACACTCGCGTGAAATAATCACAGCCAGCTCGCCTTCAAAATCAATGCGCTGCACCTCGGGCAGCAGGACGATCGGATCGTCCGGCGCGAGAAGCGAAGACGGCGGCTTCAGGAAGATCAATGGTTCTTTCGGAGGAGCGTTATTGAATTCCGCGGCGTGGTCGGCGTAATTCCTGCCAAGGCAAACGATCTTGCTGGGCGCGACCGGCGGCAGCAGTTTCACATCCGCCAGCGGCCAGGACCGGCTGGTCACCTCCCACTTTCCAACAATGTTGCCGGAAACCTGGCGTACCGTCTCGCCGGAAATAACTCCCTGCATCACTTCCGGTGGCGCAGAAACGCCTGATTTCGCTTTGGCTTGAAAACGGCAGAGTTTCATCGAATGATTTTTCCTTCTTGAGGGATTTGAGAAATTAGTGCGCGGGGTGCCTGCCGGCGGGGACCGCGGTTTCCCGGGAATGAGTTATATGCTCGTGGCGAACGGCGGCGCACATTTGCAACACCCAATCGAGCACGGCCACAAAGCCGTAGGAAACCGCGCCAAGCACGAAACCGTGCAAGGCCCCCATGCGGCTTTCGAGCAGAGTGAAATGTATTTCCGCCACAATGTACGTTATGGTCAGAAGTGCCCAGGCCGTCAGGCCCGCAACGAAAAGCTTTCCGGGCCGGCGGCGGAAGCGAAGTACCGGAAACCCCAAGACCAGGATCAAGATCACGCCTGCCACAAGATTGCGCAATTCGGCAAAACGCCAGAGTTCGGTGACACGATTCGCGACTTCCAGCCAGGCCACGAAAACACAGGACAAATAGATCCCCGTCAAAACGCCGGTGCGCAACGACGCGATGCGCAACCAATAAAAATACCGCAATCCCGGGAGCTGGGGTCGGGCTGCCATGCCATCCTTTCTCGAACTCCCGCCTAAGGGACGTCCGCCACTACAGCCGAACTCTTGGGGCTTTCGTTGCCCGCGCGGTCCAGAGCGGAAACACGATAGTAATATCGCCTTCCGGGCAGTACGGACATATCACGAAACGTCGGACTGGGCAATATTTCCGTGCTAACGCGCTCGCCAGGAGCGTTTTCCGCATCGCTGCGGTAAACGGAATACCCCGCCAGGTCGCTCTCTGGATTAATTGCCCACGATAGTTCGATGTATGCAGGGGCCTGGTTGGTTGCGGGGATGACTGTAATTTCAAGGCCGGTGGGCGTGGTCGGCGGAAAGACGTCACGCGGCGTGACCGTGGCCGGCGCGGAGTTCGCGGATTCGACAAAATCGGGGCCGAATTGGGCCACGGCGCGTACGGTGTACCAATATGGCGTTCCGAACTCAAAGTGCGAATCGCGAAACTCGGTGGAAGGCGAAGTCCCCGCAAGCTCCAACGGGGTTTTCAGCTTTGCCTGCGAAAGATCCTGCGGTGGATTTTCCTGACCGGATTGGAGTACTCCACGATAGACGCGGTACGCGCGCGAAGAAGCCCCCGGAGGCGCGGCGGCTTCCGCCCAGGTCACCACCAGCGCGGATTCCATCACCTCCACGTGAACGTCTTGCGGCGCTTCCGGCGGCGGGTAGATCCGCCCTGTGACAACATTAGAATCTTCGGAGGCTCGCGCTTTCGCCGCTCTGGCGCGCACCTTGTAAGCCAGCGACAACTCGGCTCCGTGAGAGATGTCGTCCGCCGTGAGGGGATCGTGAAACTCGATGCGTTCTCCGTTCAAATAGTGTTCCACCTGCTCGGAAGGAATCGTGTAAGCGAGACGCCACGCCGTCTTCTTGTCCGGGGTAGCGCCAGGCGGAAGCGCGGCGCGATAAATTTCGATCGTGGGGTGTTCGGGAAGATTTTCGCGGTCGAGCGATTTCACCGGTAAGGTGAAAGTCAGGGCGAACGAGTTGCCGTATTGCCGCGCGGCAAGGTCCGTGACTGCAACGGGAACCACCGGATGCCGGGCAACAGGTTCTCCGGGGGCCGCGCACCCGGCCGCCAGAGCGCTTGCGAGGAGGCAGACCGCGAGGGCCAGAAGCGCGGCGGCGCGGATCATCTCTTCACCATCGGCTTCACCATGGCGTCAGAGGATGTACCGGCTGAGGTCCTGATTCTTCACGATGTCGGCCAGCTGCTTGGTGACGTATGCTCCGTCCACTTTCACATTCTTTTTCTTCAGGTCCGGCGCCTCGAAGGAAATTTCGTCCAGCACTTTTTCGAGGATGGTGTGCAGGCGTCGCGCGCCGATGTTTTCCGTTTGCTCGTTGACCATGACGGCGTAGCGCGCCAGGGTGGCAATCGCGTCTTCGGTGAAATTCAGCTTGAGGCCTTCTGTATCCAATAGTGCAATATACTGTTTGATTAAAGCATTCTTGGGCTCGGTGAGAATGCGCACGAAATCGGCCTCGGTCAGGGCCGTAAGTTCGACGCGGATGGGCAGTCGGCCCTGCAGCTCGGGGATCAGGTCGGAGGGCTTGCTGATGTGAAACGCTCCCGCGGCGATGAACAGAATGTGGTCGGTGCGGATCATGCCATAGCGCGTGTTGACCGTGGTGCCCTCGACGATCGGCAGGATGTCGCGCTGCACGCCTTCGCGGGAGACGTCCGGGCCGTGCCCGGACTCGCGCCCGGCGATCTTGTCGATTTCATCGATGAAGATGATCCCCATCTGCTCGGCGCGCTCGACGGCCAGGCGCGTCACTTGATCCATGTCGATCAGTTTGTTTTCTTCTTCCTGGATCAGGTAATCGAAGGCCTCGGCCACGGTCATTCTCCGGCGCCTCTTCTGCTGGCCGAAAATTCCCGAGAGCATGTCCTTGACGTTGATGTCCATTTCCTCGACGCCCTGGCTGGAGACAATTTCAAACGCGGGCGTCGATCGCTCGCGCACCTCGACTTCCACCAGGCGCTGGTCGAGCTTGCCGTCGCGCAACTGCGCGCGCAGCTTCTCGCGCGTACGGTCCATCTGGTCGCGCCGGGGCGCTTCGATCTGCGGGGCGGAGGAGTTGGGCGCCTCGGGCGGCAGGGGAGGAGAAGCGGGGAGCAGCAGATCGAGGACGCGCTCTTCCGCGGCGTGCTCGGCACGCTCGGCCACTTCGTCCAGCTTTTCCTCGCGCACCATGTCAATGGAGGTTTCGACCAGATCGCGCACCATGGATTCCACATCGCGGCCGACGTAGCCGACTTCCGTGTACTTGGAGGCCTCCACCTTGATGAACGGGCAGCCGGCCAGGCGCGCCAGGCGCCGCGCGATTTCCGTCTTCCCAACACCTGTGGGCCCGATCATCAGAATATTTTTGGGGAGCACATCTTCCGCCATTTCGGGCGTGAGTTTCTGCCGGCGCACGCGGTTGCGCAGCGCCACGGCCACGGCGCGCTTTGCGGCGGCCTGTCCGACAATGTATTTGTCCAGCTCGATGACAATTTCGCGCGGAGTCAGCTCGTCAAACGACGGCTCAATCGCCGCTTCTGGTTCGTGCTGCTCGCCGGGAAGATAGATCACCATAATTTACGTTCCACCTTCCGAAAACATGTGTCGCCGGCGTCTCGCCGGCGGTTTTCTTATACAAATGCGCGAGTGCAAAATCACCGGCAAGATGCCGGCGCTACAACTCTTCAATCGTGAAATTCCCATTCGTGAATATACAAATTTCGCTGGCAATCCGCATGGACTCCTGAGCGATCTCTTTTGCGGGCATCTTGGTATGGGCGGCAAGCGCCCGGGCCGCAGCCAGAGCGAACGGGCCGCCGGAGCCGATGGCGCAGATGCCGTCGTCGGGCTCGATCACATCGCCGTTTCCGGACACCAGAAAAGTGGACTTGCCGTCCGCAACGATCAGCAGCGCTTCGAGATGCCGCAGCGCGCGGTCCTTGCGCCATTCCTTGGCCAGCTCGACCGCGGATTTCGCAAGATTCCCCTGATGTTCCTGCAGCTTCCCCTCGAATCGCTCGAACAGCGAAAGCGCGTCCGCCGTCGAGCCGGCAAAACCTGCCAGAATTTTTTCGTTGAACAACCGCCGCGTTTTTCGCGCCGTATGCTTCATGACGTGTTCGCCCATGGTGACCTGGCCGTCCGCGGCGATCACCACTTTGTTGTCGCGGCGCACGCACAGGACCGTGGTGCCGTGCATCCGCGTGGAATTCCGGCTCATTGGCATCAGAGGATTATACCGCGAGCGGCGGTTGCGACCAACGCGGGGTTCAAAATTGACTTGTGGGCCGTTTCAATTCTCCCGCTGAATTGCAGCGCCGGCTTCCCGAAGAAGTCTGAGGGTTTTTGCAAGGGGTATTACTTCCGACTGCTCCGCGATCCCCGCAGAACCTGCGACGGCGCCCGCCGAGGCGCTTGAAATTCATGCAAATTCCCTGAAATTATGTCGAAGGTGCCTTCTCCCATCCGTCATACATTCAGGAGCACAAAGGTGCTCAAAATTGTTTCCAAAGGAGGAATGGCGATGCAATTTGCCCTGATGATCTACCACTCACCGGAAGAATTTGCCATCCGGAAGAACGATTATAACGATCCTCATCTCGGCGCCTGGCGGGCTTACTACAAGGCGCTCGTCGAGGCCGGCGTCTACGTCGGCGCCAACGCGCTGGAAGTGCCCGAGACAGGAACGACAGTACGTCTCAGGGAAGGAAAACGCACAGTGCAGGATGGTCCATTCGCCGAGACGAAGGAGCAACTGGCAGGATTCATCATCCTGGAACTCCCTTCCGTTGACGCAGCCCTCGAATGGGCTGCGCGATGCCCGGGAGCATCGATCGGCGCAGTTGAAGTCCGGCCGCTGGCGCCGGAAGCCATGCGGCGGGGGTTCACAGGATGAATGGAAGCATTCAGGAGGACACTCACCGGACCGTAGAGCGCGTGGCCCGAGAATCATACGGCCGTCTGGTGGCCTACCTTTCCTCGCACACACGCGACGTGGCTAGCGCCGAGGACGCTCTCAGCAATGCGTTGCTAGCGGCTCTCACGGCTTGGCCGCGTAACGGCGTGCCACAGAATCCGGAGGCCTGGCTGCTGACGACGGCGCGCCATTCGCTCATCGATCTTATGCGTCATCAGCAAGTAGCGTTAGCCAGCGAGCCCACTCTCTTGCTCCTCGGGGAGGATTCCACGGAAATGATTTTGTCGCCGGAGTTTCCAGATGAAAGGTTGAAACTGCTCTTTGTATGCGCCCACCCGGCGATTGATCCGGCCATGCACACACCCCTTATGCTTCAGACTGTTCTCGGCCTGGATGCAGTGCGTATTGCCCATGCCTTCCTGGTCTCACCCAAGACGATGGGCCAGCGCCTGGTGCGATCTAAGACGAAGATCCGTGACGGCGGCATTCAATTCGAAGTCCCGCAAGAGCGTGAACTGGCGCAGCGGCTCGACGCCGTGCTGGAAGCAATTTATGCCGCCTTTGGGATCGGCTGGGATGACATGGCAGGCGTCGACCAGCGCGGCCGGGATTTGGCCGAGGAGGCGATCTGGCTCGGACGTGTCCTTCTCGAGCTAATGCCTGGGGAAGCAGAAGTCCGCGGTTTGCTGGCTCTCATGCTCCACTGTGAAGCCCGCAGACCGGCGCGACGGGGGCCGGACGGCCGGTTCGTTCCTCTGTTGGAGCAGGATTCCCGGCAGTGGTCGCAACCAATGATCGAAGAGGCGGAACAGCATCTTGCCCAGGCGCCGAGTCGAGGCCGCACCGGCCGCTTTCAGCTCGAGGCCGCGATTCAATCTGTGCACGCTGAGAGGGCGCGCAGCGGCCGGACCGAGTGGGCTGCGATCGCACTGTTTTACGAACAACTGATCCGCATCTCCCCGACGCTCGGGACGCGGACTGGATATGCCGCGGCTGTCGGCGAAGCAAATGGACCTGAAGCAGGGCTGGCGGCACTCGATGGGATCGACCCGGACGATGTTTCCGCTTATCAGCCGTACTGGGCAGTTCGCGCTCACCTCCTGCAACGACTAGGCAAAACAGCCGAAGCCGCGGCGGCTTTCGACCGGGCCATTGGTCTGGCCGAGGACCCGGCCGTGAGACAGTTCCTGCTCCAAAGGCGTGGCTGACTTTTTCCTGCCTGCTCTGTCGAAATGAGCTCCCTTCACCCGTCATCATTGTAGAGGCGGCTCCAGCGGAAATCTTTGCCGCCCGTATGCGCCGGCGAACGGAAACGCTGCAGCCTCTGAGGCCCTGCCTGGAGTCTAGAGGAGGTGAATATGTGCCCAGTATGCATCGCAAGCACAGCAGCAATGGTCGCTGGAGCCGGATCCACGGGAGGAATTCTGGCGGTCTACATCGGCAAGTTCAGAAAATTTTTCAGAACGAATCGTCTTGGATTAATTCAGAAAACAAAGGAGAAATAAAATGGCAACGAGCACAAAGAGAGACATGGAAGACGGGAAAGGGCAACTAGCGATGAAAACACCCCCGATCGTCTCACAGGAGGAGTGGGAGGCTGCGCGCCTGCAGCTCCTCGTGAAGGAGAAGGCCTTCACCCGCTCACGTGACGCGCTGGCCGCCGAACGCCGGCGGATGCCGTGGATGGCAGTGGAGAAGAGGTACGAATTCGACGGACCCAAGGGCAAAGTAAGCCTGCTCGATTTGTTCGAGGGCCGCCCTCAGTTGATCGTCTATCGCGCCTTCTTCGAGCCCGGAGTGTTCGGCTGGCCCGAGCACGCCTGCCGCGGTTGCTCCCTGGGCGCCGATCAGGTTTCCCACCTGGCCCATCTGAACGCCCGCGACACTACCCTCGCCTACGCCTCACGCGCGCCGCAGGCGGACATCGCGCGCTTGAAGACGCGGATGGGCTGGGAGATGCCCTGGTACACCATCACCGATAGCTTCGATGTGGACTTTGGCGTCGATCAGTGGCACGGCCACAACGTGTTCTTCCGCGATGGCGAGCGGATGTTCCGCACCTACTTCATCAACAACCGCGGCGACGAGGCGATGGGGACCACCTGGAGCTACCTCGATATCACGCCGCTCGGCCGTCAGGAGACTTGGGAGGTCTCGCCAGAGGGTTACCCGCAGGCTCCGCCGTACAAGTGGTGGAACTGGCATGACAACTACGAGGCCGAGGCTTCGCCCGTCGCGAAGTGGGTCGAGGTGTCCGACGCTGGAGAAGCTGCCTTCCGAAAGCGCGACAGAGAGGCGGATGCGAGCTAAAGAAAAGCGACCACTTCGCCGCCTCGCGCAGCGGCTCGTTTTACACAGCCGCTGCGTTTTTCGAGTCGTGTGTTTCATGACGTGTTCGCCCATGGTGACTTGGCCGTCGGCTCCGATCACCACTTTGTTGTCGCGTCGCACGCACAATACGATGGTGCCGTGCATCCGCGGGGAATTCTTGCTCATTGGCATCAGAAGATTAGAGCGGGACCAGCGGCCACGACCAATCCGAGGTTCAAAATAGACAGGTATATCGTTTCCATTTCAACTGTAGATTGCAGCGGCCTGTTTCTCAGGGAGCTCTTTGGACCCTTAGGGGGTAACTTCCGGGTAGCTCTTGATCCTCCCAGAATCGACCTGTTCCGCAGTTAATCAGTGTGACTGGCCTGTTAACATAAGCTAGAATTCGACCTGCTACAAAATCCTGATCCAAATCTCGTTAAAGCCCACAACACGAGGGGGAGGGCTTCAAATGATTAGGATTATAATCACCCTCATCACGTTCCTGTCATTCGCCGGAGTTCTGGACGCTGAATGCGTGCTCGTGCCGCCGCTTGAATCCTCCAGCCATATCCGAATATCCGTGGTTCTGGGGGGTAAGCCGCTAAAGGGGGCAAGGGTAATTCTCTACCGGGTGTCGCAGCACGGGTGTAATTGTGCTACGGACGTGTTGAGGGGCAACCCAATTGACACGACGGTGATTCCTTCGAGTGCTTTACAGGTTACAGACGAGATTGGCATTGCCAGTCTGGCGGAACTCGTCCCCGGGGAGTACGAGGTTGCCGCCACCCTCAATAGTATTGCGAGTACTGCCTTCGTTGGACTGCATGTTACCAGTAATCCGAAAGTGACGACGATTCCGATGGAACTGACGCAACAGGTTCAACGAGTTGAAGAGGTTCCTATTCTTTTTCACGTCGAGGCATTCCAGGGAACTGTAAAAGATCCTCCAGGAAATTCGCTTCCAGGAGCGAGCTTCGTCGTCGTGAAAAGGGGATCTCAAGCGAAGGATGTAGCACTAACAAGCAAGGCAGACGTTAATGGGCATTTTTCGGCTCAATTAACAGAGGGCTCCTACATCGCGGTCTTTTTCTTCCCCGGATTTCGCCCAGCCATTGCCCCATTCGAAGTAATAAGAGGAGGCGCCAGCCAGCTTTCAGTCAGCTTGTATGTCGGGGGTTGTCCCTAGAATACCTAACTGCATTGCCTGCAGCAGGCATTTCTCTCAAGGTGAGCATGAGTTTGGCGTTAAATAGCCATTTCACTTCCGACGCCCAGAGTTTACGGTCCCTGGTGGATTGTCGGCCAACCGGAAGTTGAAGTCCTGACCGCGGAGCGGCATTGATCGAGGATGTCTCTTCGCGCGCCACGTCGAATATTGTGTTCCAATCTTTCGCTGGAAATAGTGCACGGACTTCAGGCCTTTACCGGCGCCACGGGAGGAGGCACAGGAACTTCAGGCTCCACGCCGCGCCAGCCGACCGACCTGCCCTGCACGGCGCCCATCACCGAGCGGAACAGCACGAAGTACATCATCTGCCGGTAGTAGAAACGTTGCAGCAGCAACGGCCAGAGCAGGGACCAGTCTTCATGGCGTTCGAGAGTGAATGCGACAATGCAAGTAAGGAAATCAATCAGCATGAATCCGATAAAAAATACTAGCGAGCGCTGCACATCCGCGGTCGTGTAGAACTGTGGCAGGTGAGTGAAATGGATCAGCGAAGCGCCATACAACAACAGCGAGCCCAGAAACAGGAGATCGATCACCGGGGAGAATAGCGGCAACAGTAGCTGGAAAAGAAACATGTTGGGCAGCGCGATCCATCCGAGCGTCCCGTATTTCCTGCGTCCGAGGGTGTTGCGATGTTTCCAGAAGGCCTGCAGAGTCCCGAACGTCCAGCGGAACCGCTGCCGGATCAGCGTGGACGCCGTTTCGGGAGCATTCGTCCAGCCAATCGCTTCTTCCTCGTAGTCGATCTTCCAGCCCGAGCGCCGGATGGTGATGGTCAGGTCGGTATCTTCCGCGACAGTGTCCGCGCTGAAGCCGCCGGAATCGTTAATTGCTTCCGCGCGCCAGGCGCTCAGCGCTCCAGGGACGACCGGAATGCAATTCAGCAAATCAAAGGCGCGCTTTTCGAGATTCTGGCTGGTGACGTATTCGAGCGCCTGCCAGCGCGTCAGCCAACTGATCCGGTTGCCCACCTTCACGTTTCCGGCGACGGCGCCAACCCTGGGGTTGACGAAATGCCGGACGAGTTTGCTGATGGCGTCGGGTTCGATGGCGGTGTCGGCGTCGATGGTCACGATGATGCTGCTCGAAGCTTCGGCCAGGGCATGGGAGAGCGCAGCAGGCTTCCCGGAATTGGGCTGGTGCATGATGCGAACGGCGGGATTTCGCCCGAATTGCGCATCGAGTAATTCGCCCGTGCCGTCGTTCGACCCGTCGTCCACGACGATCACTTCCAGCCGTGAATAGTCGGACTCCAGCACGGAATTGATGGTGTAGACGATGACGTCTTCTTCGTTGTAAGCGGGGATCAGCACGCTCACCACCGGCTGAAAATCCGGCTGATCGGGAGGCGAAGGCCGGAACTTCTCGATGATGGCGAGGAATCCCACGATAATCGCGCGGCAGCTCACAAGGCCAATCCCCAGAACGAAAATAAATGCCACGCTCAGCCGCGACCACTCATACAGCGTGAAGATCAGTCCATCGGCATGAGCCACGAGGCGCTCGCGGAAAGTGAGCGGCGGCATCAGCTGCGCGCGCGTTTGCCCTACCAGCTCCGAGACCGGGACGATCTGAAATCCCGCGGCGCGCAAGCCGTCAATAATTTCCGGTAAGGCTTGCACGGTATTCGCGCGATCACCGCCGCCGTCATGCAGCAGCACAATGTTGCCGCCGTTCGAACGCGCCTGCTCGAGAACGCGTTGAACGATCACTTGGGCCGGAGCCGGCGGAACACCTCCAGGCTCGCCCCAATCGTGCGGATCGATTCGCGCGCCCACGATCAAGTAGCCCATGGATTGCGCGATGGGCAGCTCAGCGACTTCATCCGCCGTTTCAGGCTGGTGGTCGATGCCGTACGGCGGGCGGAATAAGAGCGTCTTCACGCCCAGCGTGCTGTTCAGCAGCCGCTCGGTCACATTCAGCTCGACGTCAATTTGCGTGCGCGAGATTTCATTCCAGCGTGGATGCGTATAGGTGTGGTTGCCGATCTCGTGGCCCTCGTCATATTCGCGCCGGATAATTCCCAGGGCGTCGTTGGCGCCGCTTCCGATCACAAAGAATGTGGCTGGCGCATGTTTGGCTTTCAAGACATCCAAAATTTTTGGCGTGAAGGTCGTGTCCGGCCCATCGTCGAAACTGAGCGCGACTTTGTAGGGCGCGGCGCCCATCTGGAAGATGCGATAAGAAGTGGGAAGCGACTGGTAATTGTCCTCGACAATGTTGTCGGTCGCAGGATCAAAGCGAATCGAACGTTTCCCTTTTTGCGGCGTGTCCGCGAACCTCCAGATGTCGCCGTCGCCCTCGAGAACCAGGTCATATCCCGGTGGCATGTCTTGGAGTTTGGCGCGGTCGGCGTCATTGGGGCGCGAGTTATCCCAGATCGACCACACCGAAGGATCTTCCGAGCCCAGCCGCCAGATCGCCGTGCCTTGCACGCCGACGCGTTCGGCGGCGCGCAGTTCGTTGTAGGCGGTCACGCCGTCGAGCATCCAGACGCGGTGGATGAAGTTGTGCTCGTCCGAATACGAATAGAAAGGGTTGAGAGAATCCGAGTCAAACTGGACCTGGGCTTCCGATTCCGTCGCCGTGACGATGGACTCCTGGAAGCTCTCCACCTTGGCCTGTTCGTGCGCCTTCAATCCCGCCTTGCTGGGCCAATCGTAGGCGTAGTTGGCGATGCCCATCACCAGCTTCGCCGGCGGCACCAGCTTGGTGATGGCCTCGATGTTCCTCACAAACCAATCTTGCGCGGCGATGGGGCCGGGGCCGGATGTGCGCCAGTGCTGGTCGTAATTCATGAGGATCACGGCGTCGGCGGATTTTCCAATCCCGGCGTAGTCGTAAATCCAGTCGGCCGCGGGGAGTGCAACCATGAGTTTCAGATTCGAGCTGTGCAGATCCGCGGCCAGCTCGGAGATAAATTGGCTGAAATCCTTCTGGCTCTTGTCGGGAATTTCTTCAAAATCGACAACGAGTCCGGCGAAGTGGTTTAGTGTGAGATATTGGACCGATTGTTGAGCCAGATTTCCACGGGCCGCGGGGCTCTTGAGCATGGTGGCCATTTCGTCGGTGAGCCAGTTGGTGCCGTCGGAATTGTTCAGCAGCGGCATGGTAGGAATTTTGATGGGAGGATTTTGTTGCGCCAGCGTCTGCTCCCAGGCCGCGAGTTTGGGATCGGCCTCCACATCCAGGCGGCCGGTGGCAGTAATCGAGTGCAGGCGCTCGGGAACGAGCAAGTCGATGTCCCGGAAATGCTGCTGCAGCGCCGCGAGAGATGTGGGATCCCAGCTGACGTAAAATGCGGCGCGCACGGGATCGTAAGTGGCGGGCATCTGGCCGAGCGATTCGACGCGGCGGTACCGCCCCGTCCTTTTCAACGTGATTTTAGTTCTGGTTTTTTCACGCACCGGATGCAGCGCGGTGCGGTTAGTGGGAAGCAAGGGCACGGGCAATCGAGGGCTTACAAGAATGTTGATTAAAAACGTGATGGTCAGCAAAGTAAAAAGCGCGCCGCTGATTTCCAGAATGCGGCTGGTGCGCCGCCAGCGGCGGCGCTGCTCATCGTAGAATATGGGCTTGCGCGGCTTCATTCCGTTATCTCAAGTAACTCAAGCGAGCCGTCTGTCGGAACGGCATCGATGACCAATCCACCTGCCACACAACCGCATCGCCGGGAAGAGACGATCATACCCGCACGGAGCAGCCGCGTCACGGCACTTTCCGCTTCAGCGTTCCTTTCCGTAATTGTGGGGCTGGCCCTGCGCCTGGCGTTCGTTCATTGGTTCCCAGCCACGACGGACGACAGCGCCACATATCTGCAACTGGCCAACAACTGGGTCGACCACCACGTCTATGGATTGCTGCAGAACGGTCAACTGCTTCCGACGGACCTCCGAACGCCGGGATACCCGGCTTTTCTGGCCGGAGTGACTCTGCTCTTTAGACGCTCGATACAGGCCATTCTGTTGTCTCAGGCCCTTCTCGACGTCATCACCTGTATTTTGACGGCGGCACTGGCCGCAGCGTTAGCGCCCGCCGGCGCGCGCCGGCGCGTGTGGATTATAGCGCTTTGGCTGGCGGCCACGTGCCCTTTCCTGGCGAATTACTCGGCCGCCGTGCTGACCGAAGCCGTGGTGACGTTCCTCGCGACCGCCGCGCTCTGCTGCTTCACCATGGGCCTTCGGGAGGAATCCACGAACGTGGTCTTTCGAATCGGGCGTTTTTGGGCTTTCCCTTTTGCTTTTTCGCTAATTGGCAGTTTTCTCACCGGGGCGGCGACCCTGGTGCGGCCCGAAATGCCCTTGCTTGTGGGCGTCGCGGTTCTCTTCTACGGGCTTCGCGCCTGGCGCGCTCAGGGCGCCCGAAAAGCGATTCTGTTAGCAGCGGCCATGGCCGGCGCGTTTCTGCTGCCGCTCCTGCCCTGGGCCGCGCGCAATGCCATCTCCTTACGCAAGCTGCAATTCCTCGCGCCGCGCTACGCCACTTTCCCTGGCGAGTACCCGCCAGTTGGCTTTTACGCCTGGACGGGGACGTGGCTCGAACGCTATCGCGACGTCTATTTTACAATTTGGGTGATCGGAGAAGATCGCGTGGACATCGATAGCCTCCCCGCAACCGCTTTCGATTCTCCCGGGGAAAAGGCTCGAGTAGCGGATTTAATCGCGCAATACAATGAGAGCCCCGAGCTCGACATTTCTCCCGAAATCGACCGCGAGTTTGCCGAAATTGCCCGCGAGCGGACGCAGCGCCACCATCTGCGAACTTACATTCGCGTGCCATTCGAACGCGCTCTGACGATCTGGTTCACGCCCCGGACCGAACTGCTTCCCATCGACGGCAAATTCTGGCCGCTGCGCGAGCAATGGGAAGATTCCTACGCCGACGTGCTCGTCACGGGAGGATTTGCGGTGTTGGGGTATCTGTACGTGGCGCTGGCGGTTGGCGGAATCTGGATTGCCTGGGGCAGGCGCAGCGAAAGCGGCATGAGCGGGGCGCCGGATGATGCGAATCTCTGGGGCATCGCACTGTTGCTCGTTTACTTTGTGGTTCGAACGGCGTTTCTCACCACGGTGGAAGCCCCCGAGCCTCGTTACGTCGTGTCATGCTATCCGGGAGTGCTCGCGCTGATCGCATTACTCGGCATTCGAAAAGAAAAGCACGAAGAGAAGAGTGCGTGAGCTTGACTTGGAGCGAGGCCGTTCCGTCCCGGAAGACGCGGGACGGAACGGCCTCTACGAAACCATTCTGCCGCGCCGGCGAGTGGTTTTGTAGAGGCCGCCCGTTTTTCAGGGCGGGCAGCGTTTGCTACACCTCAAACTAAGCCGGGTCACTGCCGCGAACAGACCTCATAAGCTGCGGACGCATCCAAGGATTTACATGATATGTTTTTGGCTTACGTATGCGCGCGAGGTGGCCCGATGAAGAGACGAAGCTCGATCCTGTGCGGCGTGTTGGCCCTTTTGCTCGCGGCGTGTCTCGCGCCGATTCTCAGGGCGTGGGAGCGCGAGCCGGCCACTGTGTTTGCCGAGCGGCGCGCCAAGCTGGTTGCCGCGGTTAATGCTCCAGTCGTGCTGTTCGGCTACACGGGTCACGAGGAAGCGAATCCCTCCTACGTTTTCATGCAGGAAGAAAATTTTTATTACCTCACAGGGCATAACGAAGAAGGCGCCGCGTTGCTGCTGGTGCCTGAATCGGCGGGAGAGAAAGGCTGGGCCGGCCCGCGCGAGATTTTGTATCTCCCGCCGCGCGATCTGGCCGAGGAGCGATGGAACGGCCCGCGCGTAGGGCCGGAAGATCCGGGCATCCAGGAAAAAACAGGCTTCGCCCGCGTCGAAACATCCGCAAAGCTGCGCGATGCCCTCGTTGCGCTGGCAAAAAATTATCCGGAAATTTACACCGAACTGCCGGGCCCTCACGACGAAGGCTACCCGCACGCCGCGAACTGGTCTAAGTGGGTGAAAGATTTGGTGCCGCAGGCTTCCCTCAAGGATGTTTCCCCCGCCGTCGGGACGCTGCGCGCGGTTAAATCGCCGGGCGAGCTGGAGCTGATTCAGAAAGCCATCGATCCCTCGATCGACGCGCATCTCGAAGCCATGAAGATGGTGCGCCCGGGGCTGTATGAATATCAGGTGGCGGCAAAGATGGTGGAGATCCACGCGTCCGCGGGTTGCGAAACCGAGGCGTACTCGCCGATTGTCGGGACGGGTTTCAACTCGACCGTGCTGCACTACAACAAGCTCGACCGCAGGATCGAGGATGGCGACGTCGTGCTGCTCGACGTTGGCGGCCAGTATTCCGGCTACGCGTCCGACATCACGCGCACCATTCCGGCCAACGGAAAATTCACCGCGCGGCAGCACGAAATTTACGAAATCGTGCTGGGGGCGCAGAACGCGGCCATGGCGGCGCTCAAGCCCGGCATGACGATCGGCGGCAAGGACGCAGCGACGAGCCTGCAGAAAATCGCCATGGATTACATCGATTCGCACGGGAAGGACAAAGAGGGCCGCTCGCTCGGCCGGTACTACATTCACGGGCTCAGCCATCACGTCGGGCTCGATGTGCACGATCCGAGCGGGCCCGCTCGGCCGCTCGAGCCGGGAATGGTCATCACCATCGAGCCGGGGATTTATATTCCCGAGGAAAATCTCGGCGTGCGCATCGAGGACGACGTGCTCATTACTGCCACCGGCTATAAACAACTCAGCGCGCGCCTGCCGCGCTCCCCGGATGAAATCGAAAAGATCATGGCGGAGGGGAAAGCCGAGCGCGACAGGCAGCGGCCGTAGCTGCGGGCCTGCCGCACGATCAGTTTGGATTTTCCCGCGGGGTTCTCGGAGTTCTCTGCGTTGAATTCCGGAAAGCTCAACACAGAGAACAGTGAGAAATGCGGAGGATCACAGAGAATTCACCAATGGGCATCGTCCCAGGCGCTTATTTTTCCTTCAGCTTCAGCCTGCTTTTGTTTTCTTCCAGGAATTCCCGCAGTCTTGGCGAGGCATCGAGCAGCCGGGTCCACTGCTCGTAATATAACGTGACCGGGAACCGGCCCAGGCCGTAAACGCTCACGCCGCCTTTTTCGCCGACCTTGAAATCCAGTTCACCGGTGCGTCGCGCCCCCTTCTTTTCCAATTCCTCCAGGCGCGCCTTCAGTTCGTCGTATGTCGGTTCCGCCATTGTTCCTCCCTCCATCAATTCAGAGCCAGGACAGATTGTACTCCAGCAGAAGCGCCATCCGCACCGGGCTCCCGCTTGATCCGGCCGCAGCGGGCGCGCTCACGTTGACCGGCCCTCCGCCCGGCGTCTATAATCTAACTTCGGTGGGCGGCGCACTTTTGGTCCGGCAATCCTACACCGCCCAGACTGCGCGAATCGAAATTGCAGCCGATTGGAACCGCCTGCCGCAAGACCCCGTAGGCATCAGGAGCATATGAAATGCGAGCAACACAACTGCGTCCGGGAATGATCATCCGCCACGACGGCGACCTGTATTCGGTGCACGCCGTCGAGCACCGTACGCCCGGCAACAAGCGTGCCGCCATGGCCACGAAAATGCGCAACCTGCGCAGCGGGTCGATCATCGACTACCGGTTCCGCGCGGAAGACGACATCGAGCGCGCCATCTTCGACGAAATCGAGCACGAATATCTTTACGCGGACAACGAAGGCTACCACTTCATGAACACGGAGTCCTACGAACAATTTCAATTGGGCGCGGACATATTGGGCGAAGCGGTGTACTACCTGATTCCGAACACCACAGTGAAATTGGAGTTCTACGAAGGCAAGGCCATCGGCGTGGTGTTGCCGGACACGATGGACCTCAAAGTGGTCGACACGGAGCCGACCGTGCAGAAGGCCACCGCCAGCGCGGTGATGAAAGCGGCCAAGCTCGAGACCGGTCTTACCATCCAGGTCCCTCCGTTCGTCAATACCGGCGACAAAGTCAGGGTGGATACTTCGGAAGCGCGCTACGTGCAGCGCGTATAGCGTTGTGGCGCCGGCGTCCCGCCGGCGGTTTTGCGCTGCGAAGAGATCGGAAAATTCGCCGGCGAGACGCCGGCGCCACGAAAATCCACATCTCTCCGCGCAGCAAATGAATTTCATTTTCCAGTTGGAATGAGGGCATGAAATGCGAGCGGGTTCAGGCGCTTGCCACCGAAAATTTCAGCGGAGAATCCGAAAGCAATCCTTCCAGAGCGGACACCAGATCAGCATCCCACCAGCCTCGGCGCGTTTCTTCGCGCATGATTTCGAGCGCTTTCTGCGGCGTGAGCGCCTCGCGATAGGGGCGATCGGTGGTGAGCGAATCGTAGATGTCCATGGTTTGCAGGATGCGCGCGGTGAGCGGGATTTCCTCGCCTTTCAGATGGTCGGGATAGCCGCTGCCATCCTGCTTTTCATGATGCGAGCGGATGACGGGCAGAACGCTGCGGAAGGATCTCAGGGGGGCGCAAATGCGCTCGCCGATGATGGTGTGTTTTTCCATGATTTTGCGCTCGGCGGCGTCCAGCGAGCCGGGCTTCAGCAGGACGTTTTCGGGCACAGCCACCTTGCCGATGTCGTGCACGATTCCGCTGCGTCGCAGGTCGTTGCACACTTCCCTTGACAATCCAATCTTTTCGGCCAGCGACACCGTATAGCGCGAGAGCCGGTCGCAGTGGCCTTCTGTGTAGGGGTCCTTCGCCTCAATGCTGCGCGCCAGCGTATACAACACGGTCTCCGCGCTTTCCAGTTCGTCCGTGGAGCGCTTCAGGCGCACGAGCGAATGCACGCGCGCCAGCAGTTCTTCCTGCTTGACCTGCTTGTGCAGAAAATCATCTGCGCCCGCTTCGATGACCCGGATGCGGTTTTCCGCGCAGGGCAGCCCGGTAACCAGCACCACGGGAAGAAACCGTGTCTCCGGACGGGCCTTGATCGCGCGGCACACCGTAATTCCCGTAAGTCCAGGCATCATGACGTCAAGCAACACCAGATCCACAGGCTGGGAACAAACCGCCTCGAACGCCTGCTCGCCATTGTCGACCGCAATGACCTGGTAACTGTTCAAGCGCAGCAGTTCGATCAGCGGCTCGCGCACGCATTCATCGCTGTCTGCTACAACGATAATTCCCTTGAGCGATGGTGTGGAAGACACTCTTCCCCCTGCGGACAGCCGCGCGATGCGGAACTGAGAGGAAGTTTCCCGCCTGCAAGCATTCTGGGAAAAACAATTGAAGGGAAGTATATCTTCGACGGATGCAAGAGGGCTGTCAAGATAAGTTGGAACAGGTGGCGCAGGTGCGGTTCAAAAAGGAACAGAGTCCTGCACCGCATTAAAACAGGCGCCCTCGATCCTTTACCGATTTTTGTATGCTCCCTGGCTTATTTGAAAACGCGGGCAAAAATTGCGTCCACATAACGGAGGTGGCGGGTCAGATCGAATGTTTTTTCCAAAGCAGCACGGTCCAGGAAAACTTTGATGCGCGGGTCGGCAACCACGCGCTGGCGAAAATTTGTTTCCGTTTCCCACGCCGCCATGGCATGTTCCTGCACCCATTTGTAAGCGTCTTCGCGAGGGGCGCCCGCTTCGATCAGGTCCAGCAGGAGCTGGCCGGAGAAGACGAGGCCGCCGGTAGCGTCCAGGTTGCGGCGCATGCGCTCCGGGAAGACGCGCATTCCGGAAACGATGTCGGTCATGCGCGCAAGCAGGTAATCGGCCAGGATGGTCGAATCGGGCAGGATCACGCGTTCAACCGAGCTGTGCGAGATGTCGCGCTCGTGCCAGAGGGCGATGTTCTCAAACGCCGCGCCGGCATTGGCGCGCACGACACGGGCGAGGCCGCACACCTGTTCGCTCGACACCGGATTGCGCTTGTGCGGCATGGCCGAACTTCCGCGCTGCTCGCCGCCAAAGGGTTCCTCGGCTTCGCGCACTTCGGTGCGCTGCAGGTGGCGGATTTCCAGCGCGATTTTTTCCAGCGTGGCCGCGAGAATCGCCAGCGTCGAAACATATTGCGCGTGGCGGTCGCGCTGAATTACCTGGGACGAGACCGGAGCGACGTCCAGGCCGAGGCGTTTGCAGATGGCCGCTTCCGCGTCCGGTCCCAGGTGCGACGCGTTGCCGACGGCGCCGGAAATTTTTCCGACGGCCATTTGCCGCGCGGCCTGGCCGAAGCGCTCGAGATTGCGGCGGTTTTCCGCAAACCAGTTGGCGACTTTAAGGCCGAAGGTGATCGGCTCGGCATGAATGCCGTGGGTGCGGCCGATTTGAGGGGTGTGCTGAAACTCGCGGGCGCGACGTTCGAGCACTTCGCCGAAGCGGACAAGTCCGTGCTCGATCAGGCGCGACGCCTCGCGAATCTGCAGCGCCTGGGCCGTGTCCACCACGTCATTGGAGGTCAGGCCGTAATGCAGCCAGCGGGCGGCGTCGGGATCGCCAATCGTTTCGCCGACGGCCATAGTGAATGCGATCACGTCATGCTTCACCTTGGCTTCGAGTTCTGCGATTCGCTTTACCACGCCCGCGTCGACGCGCGCCTTCTCGCGAATTTTCGCGGCAGCGGCGGCGGGCACGACCCCCGATTCGGCCAGCGTTTCCGTTGCCGCCAGTTCGACTTCCAGCCAGCGTCGGAATTTGCCCTCCTCGCTCCAGACCCGGCCTATCTCTTCGCGCGTGTATCGTGAAATCAAGCGGAACTCCCTCGGGGCACACGCCATCCAAATCCGGCGCGGCAATTAGTGAAAATTGGGCGGGAAAAATTCCCTCAATGATGATACCCGAATTTCGCTCCGAAGTGGCGCGGGCTTCAGCCTGCGTGGGTTGGTCGAGGAAGGGTCGATCTTTCCGCGACTAAAACGCGCAGGCTGAAGCCCGCGCCACTAAACACCCTTCCGACTTGAGTTACACTGGAGCGGATGCGGAATCGCAAAAGCATTCTTCCTTTTCTGATCGCAATATTGTTGCTTCTGTTCCTCGCGTGGATCATCCGCACAAATTTCCCTTCGCTGTCAACGAAATCGACATCCGGCGGTGAATCAGCCCAGCCTCATGCCGGGCCGCCGGATATTTATCCCGACCCGGTGCGGACTCCGGGCGCGACCAATCCGGACATCACCCAGGAAAATATCCGCCAGACGATCTGCAATCCGAGATGGAGCACGAAATCCATCCGCCCCGAGGAAAGCTACACGCATCGCCTGAAAGTCGAACAAATCGGCGAATACGGCTACTCCGACTCACGCCTGAAAGACTACGAAGAGGATCATTTCATCCCGCTCGAACTCGGCGGTAATCCCACCGACCCAAAAAATCTCTGGCCCGAGCCCTTCGAGACGTCCATCCCGGACGGTGGCGCCCACGCCAAGGACAAAGTGGAAAATTACCTCCATGCCGAAGTCTGCTCGGGCAGCCTTACTCTCGAGCAAGCGCAGCGCGAAATTGCAGAGGACTGGTACCGCGTCTACCAGGCCTCCGTCCCGCATTGATGAATTGAGCCCAAGTGTTGTATCGTTCGGCGAGCTGCGGGGCCCGTCTGCTCCGGCCGAATCGCCATCGCGTTTCCCGATTGGCAAAGAAAGCTATCCTGCCGGCAAGGAGAATTCGATGAAAACGAAACTCTTGGTGTTGGGCGTACTCGCAATCGCAGCGTCTTCCTTGCTGGCGGCCGGCGCGCCGGACGGATCGCGCTGGTGGTCCTATGTGGAATTTCTGGCTTCGGACAAGCTCGAGGGCCGGAATACCGGCAGCGAAGGGCATCGCCAAGCCGCGGAATTTGTGGCCAAGCAATTCGAGCGCGACGGGTTGAAACCCGCAGGCACCGAAGGTTACATCCAGTCCGTAAAATTCAATACGCTGCAACTTGACGAGAGCGATTCGAGCCTCACTCTCGAGCGCCAAGGCAAAGAGCAGGCGATCGAACTTGGCGAGGATGCCATCATCGGCACGCGCGTTGATCCCGCGCCGGCGGTGGAGGCCGGGATGTATTTCGTCGGCTACGGACTGCGCGTGCCGGACGACAACTACGATGATTTCGCGGGCCTGGACACGAAAGGGAAAATCGCCGTTTATATCGGCGGCGCTCCCAGCTCGATGTCCAGCGCACTCGCCGCCCACTATCAATCGGGCGGCCAGCGCTGGGCGACGCTGAAGAGCGCGGGCATGATCGGCGCCATAGCGATTCCCAATCCGCATCATATGGATGTCCCGTGGCCACGAATCGCGTTGAGCCGTTTCCAGATGACCATGCAACTGGCAGGGCCGGGGATGGATGAAACCGCGGGCGAACAGATCGCCATCGCGTGGAATCCCGCGCACGCCGACGAACTCTTCGCCGGCAGCGGCCACACCCTGGATGAACTCGTGGCCGTTGCGGAACAAGGAAAACAACTGCCGCGTTTCGCTCTTCCGGCGAAACTGAAGGCGAGAACGGCAGTCAAGCGCGGCAGCGTGGAATCGCAAAATCTTGCGGCGATCTATCCCGGCTCGGATGCAAAATTGAAGGACGAATATGTGGCGATGTCGGCGCACATCGACCACCTGGGAATCGGCAAACCGATCAACGGAGACTCGATTTACAACGGCGCAATGGACAACGCGTCCGGAGTGGCCTCCATCCTGGAATTGGCGGATCACTTCAAGCAAGCCAATGTAAAAATGAAGCGGTCGGTGTTATTCGTGGTGGTGACGGGAGAAGAAAAAGGGCTGCTGGGGTCCAGATATTACGCCACAAATCCAACCGTGCCCGCGCGCAGCATCGTTGCGGATATCAACACGGACATGTTCCTGCCGCTCTACCCCCTGAAGATCGTGACGGTGTACGGGCTCGATGAATCCACGGTCGGCGACGATGCTCGCGCCGTTGCGCAAGGGATGGGAATCATGGCGCAGCCCGATCCCGAGCCTGTGCGCAATATTTTTATTCGCAGCGATCAGTACAACTTCGTCCGCCGCGGAATTCCCTCCGTGATGATCGCTTTCGGAAACGAGAAGGGCTCGCCGGAGGCGGCGATCGAAAAAAAATGGCTCACCGATCGTTACCACGCACCTTCTGATGATGTGGGCCAGCCGGTGGACAAGCAGGCGGCGGCGCAATTCAACGTGCTCCTCGAGGATCTGATCGAGCGCATTGCCAACGCCGATGCCCGGCCTGCGTGGAAACCGAATTCCTTTTTCCGGCGGTATGCCGGCAACTGACCCGCGAAGTGTTGTGACGCCGGCATCTCGCCGGCGTTCGTGTAAAGTGCGGAGATCAGAAAATCGCCGGCGAGATGCCGGCGCCACGAAAAGGCCGGCTGCCGTTCACAAATTCAGTGTGGGAAGCGGAGTATCCTGCGAGGCGATGATGAGCTCTCCGCAAAACGCGGCGGCGCCGCTGCGCCGGCCAAGCGCTTCTTGGGCGGAGATGCGCGCGACGTCGGGATTATTGTTGTTCTCCGAGAGATGGGCGAGGACCACGTAGCGCGCATGGGCGTCGAACGCTTCCGAGTCGGCCAGAAATTCGCTGACCGTGTGGTTTGACAGATGGCCCGTGCGGCTCATCACGCGCTGCTTGATGTGCCATGGATACGGGCCAACCTTCAGCATTTCCAGATCGTGGTTGGATTCGAGCATCAGGCAATCGGAATCCCGCAAGTGAACTTTCACGAGTTCGGGCAAGTAGCCGAGGTCGGTAACGATCGCGACTTTCGTTCCATGGGCGCGAAAGGTGAATCCCAGCGGGTCCACGGCGTCGTGCGGAATCGCAAAGGGAGAGACCTCGATGTCGCCCACGAGGAATCGCAGTCCGGCGCGAATGTGCTGGACGCGGTCCAGGCGCTTGTGCGAAGTTTCCGGCAGAATGCGCAGCACTTCCGTATGGGTGGCTTCATTCAGATAAACCGTAGTGCGCCACTGGCCCAGCACTTGCGCCAGCGAGCCGATGTGATCGGTATGTTCGTGAGAGATGACGATTCCGTCAAGACGATCGACATCGCGGCCCACCGCGGCAAGGCGCCGCAGCGTTTCTTTTTTGCCGAGCCCCGCGTCAACCAGCAGCCGGGTCTGGTCCGTCTCGAGCAAAGTGCAATTGCCCGAACTGCCCGAACCCAGAATCGTAACGCGCAGACTGATAAATCCCCCCAGCGGACCAGCACGCGGTTGCGCAGGCCCACGGAATAATGACAAAGCGCAGCGCCCACGTCAATGACGCATGCGCAGCCGGTTACTGCAACTCATCCAAAGCGTCTCTTCGATTGCTCGGGCATATCACCGCGCCGTTTCAAATTGACACTCCTCGGAGCGGTTGTTAGATTGATTGATGGAGCTGGGGGAGCAGGAAACACTGAGGAAAAATCCGCGAATCTGGATTCCGTTGCTTGCATTTCTGGCCTTGCAGGCGGCAGGGTGCATCACCATCAAGAGAAGGACGGAGGTCAAGAAGGAAGAAATCCGTCCTCAACTCGAATCCAGCGAAGCCAATCTCCTGGCCAGCTACAACAGCCAGGTGCGCGCCGTGCAGAGCCTGCAGGCGACCGTAGACCTGATTCCCAGCACCGGGACGACCTACAGCGGCGTCATCGAGGAATATCATGATGTTCCCGGATTCATCCTGGCGCAGCGTCCCGCGACCGTGCGGGTGATCGGGCAGGCCCCGGTGGTCGCCAAAAATATCTTCGACATGGTGGCCGACGAAAAAGAATTCCGGATTTATATTCCCTCGAAGAACTCATTTTTGGTCGGGCCCACGACTCTGGTCCGCCCGTCGAAAAAGCCCCTGGAAAATCTGCGGCCGCAGCATGTGGTGGAAGCGCTGTTCTGGCCGGAATTGCCGCCCAGCGCGAATGTTCTCTTCGAGCAGTTCGATTTCAACGTGAGCCGCTACTACATTCTGACCCTGCTGCGGACCGCGGCCGGCGGAAAATTCGAGATCGCCAGGAAAATCTGGTACAGCCGCATCGACCTGCGCGTTTCCCGCGTTCAACTGTTTGGCGCCGGAGGAAAACTCGAATCCGACATCCAATATTCGGACTGGGGGCCAGTGCCCGCAGCCGAAGGCGCCCCGGCAACGGAACAAGCGAGCTTCGCGCGGGACATCCATATCTGGCGTCCCCAGGACGATTACAAACTCGAAATCAAGATTCTTAAACTCACGCTGAACGAACCGATTTCGCCGGACCGGTTTGACCTGGAGCAGCCGGCGGGAACCGAACTCGTGCGTGTAGGCGACGAGTCTCAGGGAGCGCAATCGGGGCCACAACCATGATGCGCCAACTGGTTGTGAACAATGTTCTGCACCGCCCGATTCGCACCATCGTGAGCGTCATCGCCGTGGGCGTGGAAGTTGCGCTGGTCATTCTGATTGTCGGGCTCACCAGCGGCCTGTTGCAGGAAACGGCCAAGCGCATTGAAGGTATCGGCGCGGATATCATGCTGCAGCCGCCGTCGGCTTCCGTCTTTCTAGCTTTCAGCGGGGCGCCCATGCCCGTCAAGATTGCCGACAAATTGCGCGAACTGAGATACGTGCAGGCGGTCGCTCCGGTACTGCTGCAATTCAGTTCCTCGGGCGGCGTGGACATCATTTACGGAATCGATCCGAAATCGTTCCGCGACGTTTCCAGCGGATTTGTTTTCCTCGAAGGGCACGACATGCAAGGGCCCGACGATATTCTGCTGGACGACTGGGCGGCCAAGGCCAAGCACGCCACGGTGGATGGCACCTTCCGCGTGCTGGATCACGATTTTCACGTCGCCGGAATCGTGGAGCACGGCAAGGGCGCTCGCATGTTCGTGCCCCTCTCGACCCTGCAGGATCTTTCCGGCTCGCGCGACAAGGCCTCCATTTTCTTCATCAAGTGCACTCGCCCGGACCACGCGCAGGCCGTGATGGACGAGATGCGGCCCATCTTTCCGGGATACGAGATTCGGCCGTTGAAGGATTTCTTGTCCTTGATGACCGCATCGAATCTGCCGGGTCTCGACGCTTTCATTGAAAGCATGATCGCCCTCGCCGTGTCCATCGGCTTCCTGGTAATCCTGCTTTCGATGTATACCACGGTGATCGAGCGCACCCGGGACATCGGCGTTCTGAAATCCATCGGCGCCTCCAAGGGATACATTATTCGGGCGCTGCTCAGCGAGTCGGCCTTCATCTGTGTGATTGGCATTGGCGTGGGGATCGCCATGAGTTATTCCGGACGGGCCCTGTTCCTGTCTTCGTTTCCGACGCTTTCCATCCTGATTACGCCCGATTGGATCGTGCGCTCCGCGCTGATTGCGCTGGCCGGCGGGCTGCTTGGCGCAAGTTACCCCGCCTGGCTGGCCAGCCGTAAGGACGCCATCGAGGCTCTCTCCTACGATTGAACCCTGGGAACGCCAATCTCCCGATTGGCATCACGCAATTCGCCAATCGGGAGATTGGCGTTCCCGGGGCCCGGGCCTAGTCAGAAATGCCAATCGCGACTACAATACGACCGCCTGCCGAAGCGTTGCTATCCACAAGGGATCAGAGAGTGGAACCAATCGTAGTTACCGAAAATCTTTGGAAGCTGTATCACGCCGGAAAAGTGGAAGTTCCGGCGCTGCGCGGAGTTAATTTCAAGGTGCTGCCGGGAGAGTTTGTCAGCGTCATGGGACCTTCCGGCTGCGGCAAGTCTTCGCTGCTATATGTGCTCGGAGGGCTGGCGCAGGCTTCGAAGGGGCGCGTACTGGTGGACGGCAATGATTTGGCCTCCATGAGCGACGCCGAACGCACCAAGCTGCGGCGCCACAAGATCGGTTTCGTATTTCAAAGGTTCAATCTCCTGCCGACGCTGGACGCGCGCGGCAACATCGCCATTGCGCAACATATTTACGGCGATGGTTTCGATCCGCACCGGTTTGAGGTCATCACCAAGATGCTCGGCCTCACCGACCGCCTGAAGCACCGGCCCTCGGAAATGTCCGGCGGCGAGCAGCAACGCGTGGCCATCGCGCGCGCGATTGTCAACGAGCCAAAAATTATCCTGGCGGACGAGCCGACCGGGAACCTGGACACACAGAACTCGGAAATTGTGCTATCCATGCTGAGCCAGTTGAACAAAGAGCTGGGCCAGACCATCATCATGATCACGCACAACCCGGAAGCAGCGGCGTATTCGAGCCGCGTGGTGCATATGCGCGACGGCGTAATTGTGGACGGGGTGCCTGCCGACTGACATGCGAACCCTCTGGCGAGCGATCGTGCGGGTTCTGTTCTGGTCCTACGAGCGGGGAACCTGGCAGTATGATCTCGCGGTTGCCGGGATCGTGCTGTTCGTGCTCTTCTCGCCGCGCATTATTCATTACACGGATCAGCCTTCGCTGGGCCCGGCGGCGCCCGCGTCATCCCTGGTCACATTGCAGACTGTGGCGCCCGGTCAAATCTCCACCTACCGCGTGGATGCGCGGCTGCTTGCGACTCCGACGCGAACCCCGGAGCTGGAACACGATCTTCATGAGACGGTGCAAAAAAATGTGCAGGACTTGAATCATGGGCGATTCGAAATCGTGCGCATCGATCCCATTCGCGGCGAAGGCGGCACCATCGCGTATTACGACGTCTCCATAAAGCCCTGAAGTAGCACAGGCTTCAGCCTGTGGGTTTTTGTTATTGCAAGGACTAACCCCCGCAAGCTGAAGCGTGCGCCACCAAATCCTGCCCTCCGCGCAGTCTGACTATTTCAGCCTTTTTTTGATCTCACGCTCGTACTCCGGGAAATAGCGGCTGATGACGGATAGATCGAAGCGGCTGAGGATCGATTCCTTGGGCTCGCGCTCCAGAAGAAATTCAAAGGATTTCCGGATGAGCTCTTCCGGTTCTATGGGCGCGCGAGCGAGTCTCGCATAATCCTTCGGGTCAAGCGTGATTTGGTGAACGGATTCGCTTCCAGCTTCGATCACGCGCACGCGGAAATGGGATGCATCTACTTTTTCGACTGCGATTTTTGCCGCCACGGTTGTTCCTAATTTCGTCTCAACATTGCAGCCTGCTCGCGGCCATGTTGCTGTAGCCCGCGTCTTCAGACGCGGGGATTTTTCGACGTAACAATGGATAACCCTCACCTCTGAAGAGGTGAGCTACAGCAATTCTACTGGAACGCGGAAACATAGTACGAGCCGCGGTACGTGAGTTTTGATCCGGGCGGAACATCTGCTCTTTCCGCCAGATCAACGCGCAGCGAGCGCCAGCCGGGGCGCGCCGTTCCCGCCGAAGGATAAAATCCAAGCGTGTATTGCGCGCTGATCGCCAGCGCGATGCGCCGGTAAATCTCGCTCAAATTTCCAATCTCGCGCAGGAAATACAGCTGGCCGCCGGCGCGCCGCGCCAGTTCCGCGAGATACAGCGTGTAATTTGGCATGTTCTGCTTGCGCGCATCCGCCGTGACCAGCATTTCGCCGCGATGCGCGTCGAGCCATTCCGGCGTCATCCCGCGCGGGCGATTTTCCGTGGAGACGATGAACAGCGCGATGCCGTCCGCGCCGAGTTCGCGCGCCACGTCGTCAAATGCCAGGCGCTGCGCCGCCGCGCCCGCTCCGGGCAGCGCGCTACGCGGATCCCAACTGAGGCCCAGGCCGCTGTCCTGCCCGTCCGTCAGCAGGACCAGCGCTTTTCGCCCCGTGCGCCCCTGAAACAATTCGCGTGCCGCCAGAAAAACGGATTCATAAATCCGTGACTCGGAGGAATTCTCCACCCGGGCGAGATACTTTGACTCGATGGCGCGATCCAGCAGCGCGCGATTTTTCGAGAAGGGCAGGAGCAGGTGCGCCTCTGAGGAAAATGAGACGACGGCGATTTCGTCCGCGGGAGAAAGGTTTTCTCCCAGTGAGCGCGCCGCGCCGCGCATCTCGGCCAGCTGGTGAAAAATGCTAGGGCTCGCGTCGATTACCAGGGCAATGCTGGCGGGCGTGGCCGAGGCTTCGAAGGAAGCAATTTCCTGGGCCGAGCCGTCCTCAAATAATCGAAAATCGTTTTGGGTGAGGCCGCGCACCTGCGTTCCGTCCGGCGCCGCGACCGTGCAGGGCACCTGCACCAGCGTGACTCGCGAATGGATGGCGCCGTCGGGCGGCGCGGCAGAGGAATCCTTTGTGATTGCCCGCAATTCTCCGGACGCGGGATCACGCTCAAGCTGCATGTCGCGACCCAGGGGAATTGGCCGCGGCAGCTTTTCGGATTTTGCAGGCCGATTTTCCTGCGGCGGCGCGCCACGCGCACTTTCGTGCTGCAAGAAGAATACAGCAAGCAGGTAGAGGGCGGTGCGAGATCGGATCAGGGACACGGGCGCATTATGACAGATGTGTTTTGGTAGCGCAGGCTTCAGCCTGTGGGGGTTCAGGACTTGCAAGGACCAAACCCACAGGCTGAAGCCTGCGCTACTAAGAAGTCTGCGCTACTTACAGGTCGAAATCGCGCAGAGGTTTTTCTACGGGCTGGTCCTTGGCCTTCTTGAGCGCTTCTTCAAACTTGCGGTTGAGGACGTCTTCCTTTTTGCTTTCGGCCACCCAGGAATCGCGGAACTTGTCTTCGCGCTTCTGGGCTTGATCGGCGAGGATGCGCGCCGCGTCGCTGATATCCACGTCGGGCGCGGCCTTGACGGGCGCGGTGTGCGCCAGGACCACGGCGAGGTCGGTGTCCACCGTGAGCTTTGCTTCGCAGCAGGGGCAGATCACTTCGATGGTCGGCGCGGGCTTCTTCGGCATGAAGCTATCTTACGCCAAAATGGGTCCTGTAGCGCAGGCTTCAGCCTGTGGGTTTTAGACCTTGCAAGAACCAACCCCCACAGGCTGAAGCCTGCGCTACTGACTTCCTCGCTTGATTTTCTTACGCCGGCGGCTGCAATATTCAGGCATGGCCCTGGAATTCACTACCTCTTGCCTGAAGGATTCAGTCGATCTCCTCCGCTTTTACAAGCGGCTGGGAGACCGCGCGATGGCGCAGGCTTCCGATGAAGCTATGTTCGCCACCATCGACGACGAGTCCAATTCCATCGCCATCATCGTGAAGCATCTTGCGGGAAACATGCGCTCGCGCTGGACCGATTTCCTCACCAGCGACGGTGAAAAACCCGATCGCGATCGCGATTCCGAATTTGAGGCCCCGCCGAAAACGCGCGATGAACTGCTGGCGCTGTGGGAATCGGGCTGGCAGCTTACGTTTGACGCGCTGGCGCCGTTGACGGACGCGGATCTCTCCCGCACCGCCTATATCCGCACCGAGCCGCACTCCGTGATGCAAACCATTCACCGCCAGGTGACGCACTACGCCTACCACGTTGGACAAATCGTTTATCTCGCCAAACATTTCGCCGGACCGGACTGGAACGCCTTGACGATCCCGCGCCGCAAATCCGCGGAGTTCAACGCCAAGGTTGCTTCGGGCAAGGCTTCTCAGCGCTAACGAATCGTAGACGCAAAGCGCGCTCCCCAGCGGCACACGCTTTACAGGATGCGGGAAAAAAGGCCTCTCTCCTATTGTCATTCCGAGCGAAGCGAGGAATCTCTCTTTCTTTTCATCGGAATAAATCGAAGAGAGATTCCTCGCTTCGCTCGGAATGACAAAATAAACTACTTTTTCCGCAGCCTCTTTAGCTTGTGTAGTTTAAGCTTAGGACGCGCAAAACCACACCGGCTGAAGCCTGTGCTACTTAATCGTTTCGTCGTACAATGTCCGTTGAACGGGTGTTTTGCGGATCAATCAAGTGAAACTGTTGTAGCGCAATCATCGCGCGTCGAGCGGCACGAATCCGCTTAGCCGCCGGGGAGGAAATTCCATCATGGGATGTGGATGCGGTTTCACGCGGCGCGATGTGCTGCGAGCGGGTTCTCTCGCGGCGGCGGGGCTGCTCACCGGCGTAAGGCTCGGAGGTCAAGCCAAAAAGGGGATGCGCATCGATATCCACGCGCATCTCTGGACCACGGACTATCTCGACTTGTGCCAGAGCTACGGAAATGTGGACACCGGCACGCAGCGCAACAAGGGCGCGGGGATGGGCCAGGAGGAGATAGACAAGCGCTTCGCCCTGATGGAAGCGAACGGAGTCGAGATGCAGATTCTCGACATCTGCCCGCAAGCGCCGCACTTTGAAAACAAAGAGCACGCCGTGAAAGCCGCGCGAATGGCCAATGACCTGTACGCGGAGGCCGTGAGCCGCTGGCCGAAAAAATTCAAAGCCTTCGCGGCCGTGCCCTTGCCTCATGTGGACGAAGCGCTCAAGGAACTCGAACGCGCGCTCGACCAGTTGAAATTTGTCGGCGCCACGATCACGACGTTTGTCGGAGCGCATTCCGTCGCCGATCCCGCGTTCACACCGTTTTATGAAGAGCTCAACCGGCGCGGCACCGTGCTGTACATTCATCCGTCCGGAAACGGCATTGATTCTCCGTTCGTGATTCCCTTCAACCTCCGCTGGGCCATCGGAGCGCCGATGGAAGACACCGTTTCGGTCATGCATCTGATCGAAGCGGGTATTCCGCAAAAATATCCAAAACTGAAAATCGTCAATTCGCATCTGGGCGGGATGATCCCCATGGTATTTCAGCGCCTGGACAATATCTCGAAGTGGGAGCACCCTTTGCCGGAATTGCCGACGATCACCGCCAAGCGAATGTGGTATTGCAGTGTGGGCCACGGACATCCCCCGGCGCTGCGAGCCGCCGTCGATTCGATGGGAGCGGACCGCATTTGTCTGGGCTCGGATTTTCCGTATGAAAACGGAGAGCTCTACAATCACGCCATCCAATACATCAGCGAGTCCGGACTGAAACCCGGGGACGCGGAAAAGATCCTGGACCGCAACGCCGCCTACGTGCTCGGACTCGCGTGACCACAATCCAAACTCCGATAACGGTAAAAACAAAACCGCACCTCACGCGCAACCAGATTCGCAGCTTTTGGGCTGCCTGGGGCGGCTGGAGCATGGACGGAATGGATTCGTTCATCTACTCCCTGGTGCTGGTCCCGGCGCTGACGGAATTGTTGCCCCGCTCCGGAATTCCCGCAACCACCGCGAATGTCGGCTACTACGGCGGCGTGTTCTTCACGCTGTTTTTGATCGGCTATGGCACCGCGCTCATCTGGGGACCGATCGCGGACCGGTTTGGCCGCGTGCGCACCATGATGTTCAGTATTTTGTGTTTTTCCTTGTTCACGCTGCTGGCCGCGTTTGCCACGGGCATCTATAGCCTCGCGGTATTTCGATTCATGGCGGGAGTGGGCATTGGCGGCGAATGGTCGATCGGCGCATCGCTCGTTTCCGAGGATTGGCCCGAGGAGCGGCGCACCATGGGCGCGGCGCTGATGCACACGGGCTACTACATCGGATTTTTTCTGGCGGGGATCGCCAATATTTTCATCGGCAGCCGTTACGGATGGAGAGCCATGTTCGCGCTGGGCGGCGTGCCGGCGCTGCTGATCGGCTTGATACGCAATAACGTGCAGGAGCCCGCGCGCTGGGAAAACAAGGTGCAGGAACTTGGCGGCAAGTGGGCCATGCACAGCGCGTTTCTGAAACTTTTTTCTCCGCAATACCGCCGCAAGACGATTGTCAATTCTCTTTACTTGATCGTATCGCTTGCCGGCTTGTGGGCTGGATCGGTGTACGCTCCGACGGCGATGACGTTCATCGCCCAACGCGCCGGGCGGACCGCCGCGGAGAGCGCGCGCCTGGCGTCATACTCTACGGCGTTGCTCGGGATCACCACGGTCCTCGGCGCTTTGATCGTGCCGTTCCTTGCGGACTGGCTGGGCCGCCGCGCCACGCTGGCGATTTTTTATGTGGTGATGATGTTCGCGATCTGGCTGGCGTTCGCGCGGGTGTTTTACTTGCAACAGAACGCCATCGCCTGGTTTCTGGTGTGCTCGGTGCTGCTGGGCTTGGGCGGAGCGAATTTCATCGTGTATTCGTTCTGGCTGCCCGAGCAGTATGGAACGGAGTGCCGCGCCAGCGCCTTCGCCTTCATCACCAACCTCGGACGTTTTTTCGCCGCCGGCTTCACGTTCCTGGTGGGCGCCGGAATCCGCCATTTTCAAACGTTCGGAATTCCCGTGGCCATGATGGCGCTCGCTTTCGTCGTCGGCCTCGCGCTCGTCCCCCTTGGCGAAGAAACCAAAGGCAAGCATTTGCCCGCCTGATCTGTAGCGCAGGCTTCAGCCTGTGGGTTTTGGTTACTGCAAGGGTGATATTGCTCGAACCAAACCCCACAGGCTGAAGCCTGCGCTACAAGATGCAAATCGTCGCAGGGTTGACCATGGGATTTGTTTGGCATATTGTGTGGCGCAAGATACGGTTCTGAGCGCTATATCCACACGGCAGGAAGTGAGTGACACCATGAATCCAGTCAGCTCGCAAGAACGCATCGAGCCAAGTGCGTCGGAACGCGCGACCCCGGCCGCGCGATATACTGGCCGCACGGGAGACAACTCTCTCGGCCGCTCTCTGGGATATTTCCTCCTGCGCCTCTCCCTGGGCGTCGACATGCTCATGCACTATGTCGTGAGAACCTGGGGCATCAGCAAAGATTTTGTTCCCGTCACGGAAAAAATGTTCGAGGGCAACCTCTTGCCCATGTCGTGGGTGCACGCTTTCTTGACGGTCCTTCCTTACTTTGAGGGCGTGCTTGGGGTTCTATTGATCTTGGGGTTGCTATCGCGCTGGGCGATAACGGCGGAGGGCTTGCTGGTCACCGTGTTGCTTTTCGGCACCGCGCTGCGATCGGATTGGACCGTCGTCTCCCACCAGATGATCTATCTTCTGTTTGTTTTCATCCTGCTGGCCGTGGAAGAGTACGACTATTTTTCAGTTGATGCCTTCCTCGCAAGACGCCGCGGGTTTTAGTAGGACGGGCTTCAGCCTGTCGGGTTTCCGTCCGCGATATTCGGGGATAAGCCCGACAGGCTGAAGCCCGTCCCACATTTAAATCTGGGAGTCCTTCTCCGTCTCGGCGGGCAGCATCCACAGGCCCGCTATTTTTCCGGAAGGGTCGAAGGCGATTCGCACGATGATCTGTCCGTTTTCGAACGCGCAGCGGACATCCACCCGGTCAAACTCAGGATCTTTTCGCGCCGCCCGGATGTTCTTGAACGGGCCGAGGTGCATCATGACGTGCGTCCAAGAAGCTTCCAGACGGTCGGAGGACATGGCCTCTTTCATCTGATCGTTGAATCTAGTGCTCACCTCTTTGAACTGCTGCTGCCGCAGGAGGTCGGTGATGGCCTTGGCCGACGCTTCCATGGTTTCCGGGCTGACGTCGGAGACCGGCGCGATCCGGAAATAGGTGATCTGATTCGTGTCGTCGAACATCAGCTTCAATTCGACTTTGTAATGTTCGAACTGGCTTTTCGAAACATAAACCGGCGCGCCCTGCACCGTTCTTGTGGTTTGCGAAATTTGCGACTGGAAGGCGCCGGCCGCGCCGGCCAATTCTTCGCGCGCGCCTTTCAGGTCGTTTTCGCTCACGGAATCCTTGAGGTCGGCGCTGAACCGCTCGCGCACGGACGGGATCCCGCCGCGGGCGAATTCCTCCATGACGTCCTTGGTGATGGACAGGCGTTTCTCGTCGGCCGTTTGCGCATGCGCAAGGCCCGGCACCCCCAAAATGACGGCAAGCAGCAGCAGGAAATTTCTAAGCGGGCGCATGATGACCTCCAGCAGCGCAGGCAGAGGCTGTGTACACGGGCGTACCAGCGGATAGTACCACCGTAGCGCAGGCTTCAGCCTGTGGTTTTGGGCGCTGGAAGTGCAACAATTCTTCAACCAAACCCCACAGGCTGAAGCCTGCGCTACTGGATTGTTAGAAATGCGCGCTACAGTGTGAACAACGGCCGAAGGTCGCGCACATTTCGCACATCCTCAAGGGCGTTCACGCGCTGGATGAGGTTCGCAGTCCGCTCGGCGCCCAGCACAGGCGCCATCAAGTCGCGCACCTTGGCGTTCAGGCCTTCCGTGCTGAGCGGATTTTCTTTCGTGCCGGGAGGGAATCGCGTGAAGTGGCTCACGGTGCGGCCATCCTTCAGCGTCACCTCGACCATGCCGCTGCGCGGCGCTGCCGGGTCCACCAGTTTTCGATCGGCGACCAACTGCACACGCTCTTTCACGGCGCGGATTTGCGGGTCCGCCATGCGCTCATGCGAATGGCTGTCCGCGAAGGAGACAGCGCCGTCAACCAGCGCTACCGCAATGATGTATTGCAGGTTGACGTCCGGCATGGAGCTGTTGTCCACGATCGTCGCGCCGTCCGCGGGCAGGCGGACAACGATTCGCTCTACATTGTCCACGCGCAGCGAGTTTTCCCGGCGCAAAGTGAGAAACGCGTCCAGCGCCGACTGGATGGGGTAGCCGACGGAATAAGTCTTGATGGACGTTTCGGCAATCCAAAAGCGGCTGCCCAGGCCGGCCACGATTTCCGCAGGATGCGGTTGCGAGGAGAGCGCTTCCAGGACGTTGTGCTCGCAATCAAAAACGTCGTGGACGCCGGTGAATCCCGCCTGGACCATGGTGGCGGCTGTCACGCCATTGCGCGCGCCCATGCCGGAGAAGTCGAATGCTTTTTCGATGTGCTCGTTGTCTGAAGTCCAACTCCACAGGCCGGACACCTGTTGCGCGGCGTAGGAGAGCGCGAAGCGCATCCCCGTTTCATCCAGGTGAGCGAGAGACGCCGCGGCTCCCACGGCCGAGAACGTGGAGCCGACTCCCTCCGCGCTGCGATGAGTGCCGCGCACGAGGTCCGGCCCGAGCGCCATCAGAAAACGGCAGCACACGTCGTAGCCCAGCACAACGGCGCGCAGGAGATCCAGGCCTGAGCGGCCCTCGCGTTCCGCCATGGCCAGCGCGGCGGCGACGGAAGAGCAGCCGGGATGCGTCTTGGTGATCAGCTCGACGTCATCGGTTTCGTCGGCATGGCCGCACATGCCATTCGCCAGAGCGGCGTTGACCGCGTTAGTTTTGATATTCGTGCCGATGACGGAAGCTTCCGGGGCGCCGCCTTGCGAGCGTGCGTATGCGATGGCCATTTCTCCGGGTTTGAGGCGGCTGCCGGAAACCATGGCGCCGAGCGTGTCCAGAATGTGGTGTTTTCCTTCCAGCGCGACATTTGGCGGAAGCGCTCTGTCGCGCGCCTCCACCATATAGCGCGCCAGCTGGCCGGTGAGATCGGTGGCGGCGGCTGCAGGCGCCTTCGGAGATTCCTGGCGAAGTGGAAGCGCTGCGTTCGCCAGCCGCCCTGTCGGAATCGCCGCGGCTGCCAGCACTCCGCCCGCGCCTTGCAACATGCGGCGGCGCGTCAGTCTAACTGAGGATGATCCGTCCTGTGCGGCTGGTTTTTCGTCGCGGTCCTCTTTCACGTGGTCCTCCTCAGCGAAATCGAAATTTCCTTCTTGCGATGCGATATTCAACACACTCTACAATTTTCGCAAGATTCCATCACGAAGTTTTGTTTCAGTAGCGCAGGCTTCAGCCTGTGGGGTTTAGTCCTTGCCAGTGCGAACCCCACAGGCTGAAGCCTGCGCTACAAAAACCCACGTCTTAGAATCCGTTCTCTTTGATATAAAATGATGAACCATTTCCGTGCGATGGAGACAGGCGGATTCAGCAACGCGGAACGAAAAGAAATCCGCAGAAATATCGGAGATAGCCGTGAATAACAGGCCTGGATATGTTCTCGCATTGGGACTTGCCCTGCTCCTAATTTGT